>Ga0315289_10000023_pt1 | contig 271198 bp, 267 predicted proteins | sample YL17G11_40_MG_FD_203452 | JGI IMG/M metagenome (GOLD analysis project Ga0315289, IMG submission 203452) | Sediment microbial communities from Yellowstone Lake, YNP, Wyoming, USA - YL17G11_40 | ecosystem: Environmental > Aquatic > Freshwater > Lake > Sediment | place: USA: Wyoming | collected... | reverse complement strand
CACGCTAGAAGCGGGGGTGGCAGGCCGGTTGAAGTCGTTTTGGAAAGAGTATACGAGACACTTGAAAGGCTGTCTAAGGAAGAGTAGGTAATTATAATTTTCTTGACACTTCGGGCAATCAGGCATAAAATCCCTGAAAATGGCTGATAAGAAATCGAAGGTAAAAAAACTCGCTCAACCTAGCAAGAGGGAACTAGCTAATGATTTTTACCCAATGTTTTTGCGCCTGATGCAAAACGGTTTGGAAATAGAGGCGTATCTACTAATTTTATCCACTTGGAATATTTCCCGCTTTAAGTTTGTAGTAACCGATTTTAACTTAGTTAAATTTAAGGAACAAATCAAAAGATTAGAACCTCTATTTAATAAATTCAAAAGAACTGATTTCAGAACAATCAATTTTGATGAATACAGCGTTGAGATTAAAAAGATATTTAGAACTCTGTCGGCAATAAAGGGTGTCGAAAAAACAGGCGCGTCAAAAATCATGCATTTAAAAGTACCAGAAACCTTTGTTATGTGGGACGATAAAATAAGACACAATTACGATTGTAGTTCAAAGGAAGATGGACAAGATCACCTAGAGTTTCTTAAAAAAATGCAAGAACTGTATGGTCATATGAAAGATAAAAGCGGACGGACTCTCGCAAAGAGAATAGATGAACATAATTACGCGACAATAACAGAGCCGGCACTTAATAAGGCTAAGAGAAGCCGGCAAGCTTTATCCAGAAGTTGAAAAGGACTTTTGCTTCTCAGACTACTTGTAACTTCCTGAGAACATTAGAATAATATTTTCTTGACACCTCTTCCCTCACTTTCCTTGTGTTGACAGAAATTCCTTACTATAATATAATTTCCTTACTATGACCAAAACAGCGACAATTACCAGTAAAAGACAAATCACAATTCCGGCTGCTCTATTTAGTAAAGTTGGTCTAGCCGAGAGGCAAAAAGTCCTTATTTCCGAAGAAGAAGGGAAACTGGTTATCACTCCAATTGTAAATTTAATCGAAAAACTTGCTGGCTCACTAACAGTCCCCAATCGTTGGAAGGGTAAGGATATCGATACGATTATCGAAGAATCTAAAGCAGAATACTTTTCTAAAGAAAAGAGAAAATGATTTTTGTCGATACCAACTATCTCCTTCGTTTCCTTCTAAAAGATGTCGAGAAGCAATACCTAGAAGTTAAGAAATTGATGATTGAGGCGGCGCAAGGGGAGAGCGAGTTATTTACCTCCACAATTGTCTTTTTTGAACTTTATTGGGTTTTGAGTTCTTACTACGGTAAAAATAAGCTGGAGCTTTCTGCTACCTTGCGAGACTTTCTTGGTCTAGAATTTATCAGACTTGAAGAAAGATCTATTCTGCGAGAAGCGATAGTAATCTTTGAAAGCACGCCGCTAAGTCTTGAAGATGCCTACAATGTTGTCTTTGCAAAGAAAAGAGGAGGCAAAGAATTTAAAACCTTTGATAAAAAGCTGGCAAAGTTCTTTTCGGAAGACTAGAAAACTAGAAAAACCTGAATTTTATCCAGGAGTTGAGAAAGGCGGTGAATGATGTCAGATAATATAAAATGCCCCAAGTGTGGCAGCAGAGATGTATCCAGAATTCATATCCCTTCAGGAGTTAGTTCGGGGCCTCCCAAACCACCGACCGCCCCACAGTATAAGTGCGTTATTTGTGGAGGTCATTTTAGTTGCAGCTCCGCGCCTGCGTCCTCTCCAAATGCATGATCACACTTCGCTAGGCTTCGAGCGACAAGAAGGAGAATTAGTTGGTTGGAAATTTATCCAGAGGTTGAGAAGTCAAACCAAGTCTAACTTGGTTAAACTCCTCTGCGAAGAGCTACTCTTCTTGAAAACCCCTCCCGAGACCAAACCCCCTAGTCCACGACCTGCCTGCCGTCAGGCAGGAGTGGTCACAGGATGCACAGTTTTCGGCTCCGATTCAATCGGGGGCATAGAATACGAGCATCCTATTCTCAAATTCTTACTTCGGCAGGCTCAGTATAAATAAGAACATTAGAATGATAATGCAGAAGAACATGTTACTTAAGAAGGTTTTTAGTGGATGAGAGAGTTGATGTAACTGACAAGTGTGTTGACGGAACCTAGATTGACTTCAACATCCTTTGTTTTCACTATTTGAGTAGAAACACCAAGGGATTTTTGGGCCTCTTCCTTTATCCCGATTACGAATGTCTCCATCTTGTTGGAAACTTCATCCTTGTAGCCGATCTCAAAATACATCGCCCCGTCGGAAGAATAAGTGAAATCAGTTTCGTTGTATTTTAAGTCACTAACAAGGTATTTACCATCCTTTAAGGTGATAAATAAATCAGCGAAGGATTTATCGGCCGGCGGTTTTTCGTTGTCGGTTTCATATATATTAGCTGCATAGGCTAAAACAACTGCCTTGTTTTGGTTATTTTGAACTAAACGCTCCTTCTTAGAAAGCAGGTTGGAATAAAGTTTCTTTTCGCTGTAGAAATCCAAAGCCTTGGTGTAGCTTGCGTAGGCGTCTTTGATTTTGGTAGTATTAGGCTTTGCTTCGGTCGATATTTCGTTGAACGGGTTTTGGAGGCTGCTTATCGAATTTTCAAATTCGCTTCCAATCTGATCAAGTTGGGCTGCTTGGGACATGTCACCTTGGGAAAGTCCCTTGATCGCTAGGTAGTACTGGCCAAAGACAGTCTTGAGAGCCGCAAAGGCTTTGTAAGAGTCTGGGTATTCCGTAGCGAGCGTGTCTTGCCCCTCAAACTTATAATCTGCTTTGGTGTATTTTTCCAACGGGGCCAGTTGGGTGAAGTTTTGAACTAGGATAGCGACTGCTTCTTGGTCAGACTTTGCACTCTGTGCTGTTAGAAAGTAGCCCAATAAAACCGCGGTATCGCCGATAACCTGCAGGCTATTATTAAAAACCGGTTTTGCTTTGACCAGCGAGTCATAATCGGTTTTACGCGCTGCTTGGTAAGTGTCTAGAGAGTCGGTGACATCGGCAACAAATTTCTTCTGATCACCGCCGAGCCACAGGGGCATTTTTGCGAAATTATCTAGCTTCGAAACGCTAGAATCAAGCTTATCCAAACCTTTTTTGTAGGTAGTTATGGAGTTGTCGTACTCCGTTTTAGCCTGGTTGAGATCTTCGGTAATTTTTTCTTTCGAAAAAGAAGTTGGATCTGCTAGATTGAGTGCTTTAAAAAGACTGAGGTTGATTTTGTTGGATGAGCTTATCTCGTCTTTAAACCCGGCAAAAAGTTCTTGATTTCCAGTTTCGAGTTGTTTTGAAGATGAATTGAAGGCGTAAATTGAAAGGATCTTGAAACCAGCTATTCCGACGAGGATTAATAATACAACAATTACGAGGATAAAGATTTTATTTTTGAGCAGGCTCATTAATTTAACGATACGCCTTCTTGGGGTTGCTTGTCAAGAAATATGAGCTTTCCGTATCCAAAATGAGTCATAGGACCATTCTTCTTAAGAATGTTAGAACGATCTTTATCACTACCCTACGATAATCCTCATTCTCAAATTCTTGAGAATTTAAGAATAAGACTTTCTTGACACTCTATGCTGGCTGCCATAAACTATCCTTTATGAATAAGGGAAGCCTAAAAGAAATTGAAGTAAAGGTAAAGATTGGAAATGTTGCCAAAGTTAAGGAGAAGCTGGAGAAACTGGGGATTGTCTGGTCGAATCCAAAGACCCAAGTAGATGGATATTTCAGACTTAAAGGCCAGGAAAATGCTACCCAGCGTCCCGGTTCTTATATTTTGCGTATTCGTCGCAACGGAAAAGCAAGTTTCACCATGAAAGCACTTACTGATAGATATGGAGTTTGGGAAGAATATGAGACAGAAATTGGAGACGCCGGCGAATTGGAAAAAATTTTATCAAAAGCGGGCTTTGTCGAGGTTTTAACCTTGCACAAGAAAAGAACATCGGGAAAATATAAAAAATTTTCTTTGGAGTTAGATCAGATAGATGAGCTTGGAAACTATCTGGAAGCAGAAGTGATTGGTGGGGATGGAGACGCGCTTCAGGAAGAAATAAAAGAATTCTTCAAAAGCCTGGGGTTGGATGAGAAAAATATTGAAAGACGCGGCTACCCCGAAATCATCTTAGGATCTCGTGGTCTAAAATTCGAAGGCCAGTCCTGAAAGGGGACGCTCAGCGTCCCAGGGAGTCACCCTGTCAGCCCACCTTGACAGATTAGTGATTTAGGGACAAAATAAAATATAGAATTAAATAAAGGAGGGAAAATGAAAATCTATTCGGTAGTTGTAAGTTTGGTTGCTATTCTAGCGATTGCTGGAGCCGGTTTCTTTTATTGGCAATACACCCAAGTGAATGAAAAGCTTAACAGCGTCGAGCAAGAAAGAAAAGAGCTTCAAGGGCAGAAAGACAAAGCGATGGACCAAGTCTCCAATCTCCAAAAGGGAATGAAAAATATCAAAGAGACAGCCGAGGCGTTCAAAGCTGTGATTGACTCATTCATTGTTTCGGGCAATGTTAAGGTTGAAGCAATCGGTCCTGACGAAGCGACGGCGGCTCGACAGCAAATCGGCGATATCACCGATAACACTGACAAAATCGCCGCCGAAAAAACTTGGGATGATTTTAGAGATTTGAAACAAGTCGCCGATCTTAAAGCTTTATTGGAGAATCTAGCCAATAATTTAATGAGAAATATTGCGAACGCTACACCAAAATAAAGGTCGGATGGAAATGGTTGAGAAGAACCAGATAGGTTGGAAAGTAGTGCGGCAGTTTTAACCACAATTTAAATTGGTTGATTAATAAAAGGAAGCAGGCCGTGCGGACGAGCCAACACAGCCTGCTGCGATTCGAGTAGTCGGAACCTTTACTGTGGGGTAAAGGTGAATTCGTCAGTGAGACCTCCACCTGTTACCCGAATCGTTATTGAGTCACCTGGCGCAGGAGGATTGGGAAGATTAGCCAATCCGTACGAAACCATCCGGACCGTACCAGTATCGCCTATGGTCTCGTTCAACTGACCCGTCTCCGTGCCGTTTAGCTTTATTGAGACGTGGATTGGCAGCCCAAGCCAGGGGGTCTCCTTCCTGTCTTTATCTCGCTTGATTGCGTAGATATACACATCTGTCCCCTGGATGGACGTGAGGAGTTGATTGCCCTTTGGCCGGGAGTCGAAGATATGTTGAGCCGCAAACCAGTCGGCAAAGCCGGGTTGCACCTCATCTCCCACTGCTACCGGATCGATCTCCCAGACAACCTCCCCCTCATAAAGCTTTTTGTAGACGGCCTTGTGGAACTCCCTCAAGAAACCGGGGTGATCTTCCTCGAAGAGGCGGAAAGCAGCGCCTCCGACTTCTTCCCGGTACTTTGCCAAGAAAGAGTCAATCATCCATGAATCTTTTCCGCCACCGATACCTGGGCGATTCAACAGCCGGTAATCTTCTCGGCTGTAGACTATTTTGGGTAGATCGGGCTGGATTTCCTTGACGACCAAGTCAGCGGCGGCTTCAACCATTCCCTCTCCAACGCGGGTATCGTAGAGCAGGTAACAGCCAAGGTAAGCGTGAGCGAGTTCGTGAGCATAGTCCGGAAGATTGGTTGGGTTCCTCATGATGATCGAGCCGTACGAAGTACCAGATTGGCAGACATTTCGGCGAAATTCAGCACCGGGCTTTAGCTCGGGGTCAACCCACGCCACGATATCCCAGTGTTGATAAGGGAGACCAAGTTCCCTGTCGAAGATGGGAAGGGCTTTTTTCCCGAACTCAACCAGTTTGTTTCTTGAAGCCTCGTCCTCGATAAGACCGAGCTGGACACTAATAGATCCACTTGGCTGTGGTGAAATCAGGGTTGGTTGGGGGTATTTCACCAACCGATCTAGCTCGTTGACACGGCTGTTGAGGTCAGGAAGTAGGAAGCGGGTCAACAAGGTATTGAGGATAAGGACGATTAGGGCCAGAACGACAAACACCGACAATATTTGCGGTATTTTGTCGGTTAGTCCTGCAAAAAGCCCTTTCCGCTGTGGTTTCTTCGGTGGACTCATTGATCTCCTCCGATCGTTCCAACAAGTTAATGTGCCGGGCAGATCCGCTTATTATATGTTGGTTGAGAGATAAAAGCAACTATCGGCCGACCGACAACCTTGTGTTAAAATGATTAAAGTATGAAAAAGCGTTGGGTGGTATTAAATAACGATAAGGAAGCCGATTTGAGGAATGTTTTGATTAGGAACCGCAAGATAGAAGACCCGGATTCTTTTTTTAAACCCCATCTTTACAAACTCACTTCCCCAGACAGACTTTTTACCGATCTAGAGTTGGCGACCGAGAGAATTAAAAAAGCAATCAAAGAAAAGGAACTAATCTATATTTATGGCGATTTTGATGTTGATGGAATAGCCGGCACGGCGATTTTGTGGGAGACAATTGATTTTCTTGGTGGTAAGTGTCTGCCTTACATCCCGCACCGAGAAAAGGAAGGTTACGGTTTGCATGCGGAAGCACTGAAATCTCTGGCTAAAGAAGGGGCAAAGGTGGTTATTACGGTTGATTGCGGAATTGCTGCAGCGGCCGAAGCCAAAATCGCCAAAAAATTGGCTGTCGACCTGATTATCACTGATCATCATACGAAACAATCAGAAATTCCGGAAAGCCTTGCCCTGCTGCACAACGAAAAATTAGCTGGCAGCGGTGTTGCTTTCATGTTCGCCAAAGCAATCCTGGAAAGTTTTTCGAGAAAGGGGGATGAGCAGCTTTTTAAAAATTTGGAGCTGGCGAGCCTTGGTACAATTGCCGATATCGTCCCCTTGGTCGGGGACAACCGAATTATCACCGCCAATGGTTTGCATAATTTATCGGCGAGTAGCCGAGTTGGACTGCGTGCGCTTTTTGATGCAGCAGCACTTAACAAGAAGATTGGGACTTACGAGGTTGGTTTTATCATTGCTCCCAGACTGAATGCTGCTGGGCGGATGGGGCATGCTTTGGATTCTCTTCGACTACTTCTAACAAGGAATAAAGAACGGGCGCGAGAGCTGGCGGCCAAACTTTCCCAGACTAACGAAAAAAGGCAAGAGGCTTTGAAAGCTGCCTTAGAACATGCCCGGGGTAATGTTCCTTCCGGGGAGGTTCCAAAAATGATTGTTGTTCACCACCAGGATTATCCAGCCGGAGTGGTTGGTTTGGTAGCCGGCAAACTGGTTGATGAATTTTACCGACCGAGTATCGCTATCTCCGAAAGCCAGCCAATAAGCAAAGGAAGCGCCCGCAGCATCCAAGGGTTTAACATCGCCGAAGCTATCGCGGCCGCCAAAGAGCATCTGATTGATCATGGCGGTCACCCAATGGCGGCTGGGTTTTCTTTAGAGAGGGAAAAGATCCCATACTTTAAAGAAAAAATCTTAGAGTATGCCGAAAAGAATTTGAAAAAAGAGAATCTGACGCCTAGTTTAAAAATTGATTATGCCTTAAATTCCGATTTGATAAACCAAAAAACATCACAGTTGGTTAGTGAATTTGAGCCTTTTGGTGTTGGCAATCCAGAACCGATTTTTTTAACACAGAATCTGGAAGTGGCTGATTTGCGAAGACTTGGTAATGCGGGGAAACACCTGCGGCTGGTTTTGCGAACCCCAAATTATTTTGTCTACGATGCGATTGGCTTTGGGTTTGGGGAGGAAAATATAAAGGTAGGGGATAGGTTAGACATGGTTTATGCTCTTAGGGAAGACACTTGGCATGGAGACGGAAGGTTGGAACTAAAGATAAAAGATTTTCGGCCATCTGAAAAAAGCTGAGGGCAAGCGCGTCGGTCTCCTACCGAACTTAGATACGCTTGCCCCGATTGCTCCCGCTAGCCTACTTTGTCGCCGACGGATCGGGTCAATCGAAGATGACCCTAATGCGACCGGCGACTCCCTTCCCAATGAGTGCGGCTCCCCAGGCGAATCCAACCAGGAGTAGGGCGAAGATCACACCGTTGAGCGTGAACTCCCGGCCGATGAACCACCACAAGGAGACGCCAATTGACGCGCCAAGAGCGAGCGCTCCCAGCGGGAAAACCAATACGCGCTCCCTGATGGAGAGATTCGGATTGTTGTACTGGTTTAGTCTGCCCCACATTTCGGCAAGCCAGGCCCGCACCCCAGGAGTACCTTGTACACTAGACCTCTCATGTCTCCTCCTGTGAATCTTGCCTTCCGATGCCCTATAGTTTAGCAGATATAAGGCTGAAAGTCAACCCTTTAAGCCGATGCTAGACAAACAGGCACTTTTGAGATAGAATACGCGGGACTATGAAGCGCGATTTGGCAACTAGTGCGAAAGAAAAAATTGGCAAAGAAGTGGTTCTTTTTGGTTGGGTAAACTCGCGGCGTGATCATGGGAAATTAGTTTTTATTGATTTACGCGATCGAAGTGGTCTCGTCCAAGTCGTTGCCAGTCCAAAATCCCCAGAAGCCCACAAGGCAGCGAACTCCTTAGGAAACGAATATGTGATCGAAGTCCACGGTACCGTCAACAAACGACCGGAGGGAAACATCAATCCCGATTTGGAGAGTGGTGAGGTAGAGGTCGAAGCAGACGAAATTAAAACTATCACCAAATGTGCCGAACTTCCTCTTGATGTTACTAGTGATGGTAGCGATATCGATGAGGTAGTCCGGTTAAAATATCGCTATTTGGATTTGCGCCGGCCGCGGATGCAAAAAAATTTACGGACGAGAGCAGCGGCCGCCCAGTTTATTCGAAACTGGCTTGTGAACGAAGGTTTTGTTGAAGTTGAGACGCCAATTCTCTCCAAAAGCACACCCGAAGGAGCCAGAGATTTTCTGGTTCCGAGCCGGCTGCAAAAAGGAAAATTTTATGCCCTGCCGCAGTCGCCCCAACAGTATAAACAACTTTTGATGGTCGCTGGAGTCGAGCGCTATTTCCAACTTCCTCATGTTTTCCGCGATGAAGATCTGCGCGGCGATCGTCAGCTTGAGCATACCCAGGTGGATATCGAGATGTCTTTTGTTGAGCAAGACGATGTTTTAGACGTTATAGAAAGACTAATGATTGATTTGACGGAGAAATGTTTGAACAAAAAAGTTTTAGAAAAGCCCTTTCCCCGCTTTAGTTACGAAGAAGCCCTAAAAAAATTCGGCGCTGATAAATTTGATTTGCGGAAGGAGAAAGATACTTCCGTTGCGGCTTTTGCTTGGGTGATTGACTTCCCACTGTTCGAATGGAAAGAAGAAGAAAAACGGCTGGATGCAGTTCATCATCCCTTCACTTCACCTAGGCCACAGGATATCCCACTCCTTGACAAGGAGCCGGAAAAAGCCAAGGCTTGGCAATATGATCTGGTCTGCAATGGGTTTGAAGTGGCGGGTGGCAGTATCCGGATTCACGATCCAGGGGTCCAGAGTAAAATCTTTGAAATAATGGGGCACTCTAAGGAGGCTATTCAAAAGAAATTTGGCCATCTGCTGGCCGCCTTTCAATTTGGCGTCCCGCCACATGGTGGGATTGCGGTTGGCTTTGACCGTCTCCTGCAAGCCACCCTACCAGAAAAAAATATTCGAGAAGTGATTGCCTTTCCAGTTGCTGCTTCCGGCCAAACTAGCGTGATGGATGCACCAAGCGAAGTGGATCCAGAACAGCTAAAAGAATTGGGGATTAAGGTTGAGACTCTTCCCCCCAGAAAAAAGAAGGATTAATTGCCGGAAGGTAGGCTTCAAATTCTTTTTCTGCTCCTTTAGCCTCTCCCTTAGCCGAAAATAGCCAAATTGGTTGCAGATAGGGCTCGTGGAATTTTGATTCCCAGTAAGACAAATTAATCTTGGTCACCTTGACAAGATCAAATTCAGAACTTTCCTTTGTGAAAGCCCTTCCCGCTTGGAGTTCTTCCCAAGCTTGGTCGCTATCAATAATTGGGTAGGTAGAACCGACGGAGTTTAGAGGGTAATAGTCATAATCAAATTCCAGGATTTTGTTGCTACCCCGTTCAAGTAGCATTCTAATTAGGGCGTCGCCACTGCTTCTAACACCTTTTATCTTTCGATAGAAATTGATTTCCACGACATTTGCCGAAGCGGCAGAGGTTTCCTCCCGTTTACCAACCGATATAGTAAAGGATCGAACTAATGGGTTATCTAAATCAATATCTTTTGGTACAAGATTAAGCTTTTTTATAACTTCTTTAGCTTGACGGCTAGCTTGATTTTTGTCAATGGCGGCGGCGGAAGGTAAAGAGGAAGTGTCCTTCGATAAATCAAGACGAAACTTAAAATGACTTTGCGAAGTGTCCAAGCTTAAAGAGGCCGAACCGGCCTTCCAGGCGATTACGTTATCGGTTTGTTTCTTTTCACCGTTGGTCAATTTAAAGAAACTAACGATTTCTTTCTGCTGCTCTTGCGAAAACTTTCCGGCCTGCTCTATCCGAAAAACATCGGCCTTTTCCTTTTGCTTGGGGAGAGAAGTAGCCAGCTCAAACTTATCGGCCTTTAAGGGCGAGAAGGTTTTAGTAAACAGGGGTGGGGCGAGGTTTCCATAAGCGGTATCTTGCCCCCTTGGTTTTAAGGCTAGTTTTGAAACCTCTTTGGCCCCAAGCCAAACAAGCCAAATGATAACTAAAATAGCCGGAAGAATTAAAAGCCATTTTAAAGCCGCTCGGATCTGGGCAGAAAGATCAGCTAAGCTCATACTTTTAGTATAAGGCTTCTCCAGCTATTTAGGCAAGGGTTGTCTAAGAAATTTAGTTATAAGTCTGGTTATACATCAAGAGAAAATTGATATATAATTTATTGTATGGTAAGAACTCGGATAGCACCTTCGCCAACCGGCGATCCCCACATCGGGACTGCCTATACCGCTTTGTTCAACTTCGCCTTTACTCGGAAATTTAAAGGCAAGTTTATCCTTCGGATTGAAGATACAGATCGAACCCGTTTGGTACCTGGGGCAGAACAAAAAATTATTGACTCTTTAAAATGGCTTGGACTTGTTTGGGATGAAGGACCTTACCGACAAAGCGAGAGGTTGATTATATATCAAAAAGCGGCCAAAGAACTTGTCGAAAAAGGCGCCGCTTATTACTGCAACTGCACGAGCGAAAGATTGGCTCAAGTTCGGGCTGTCCAACAGGCGAAAGGGGAAGTACCAGCCTATGATAGAAAATGTCGCTTAGATCCATCGAAGGCAGGACCATTTGTAGTTCGCTTAAAAGTACCCGAGGCGGGGGAGACCGCTTTTGAGGATTTGATTCGTGGAAAGATAACTTTTAAGAATAAAGATATCGACGATGCGGTTTTATTAAAGAGCGATAGCTGGCCGACTTACCACTTAGCGGCCGTTGTCGATGATACCGATATGGGGATAACCCACGTGATACGCGCTGAAGAATGGCTTTCGTCTACTCCTAAACAAATTTTGCTCTATGCTGCTTTTGGGAACAAACCGCCCGCTTTTGTCCATCTGCCTCTGCTTCGGAACCCCGATAAAAGCAAGATTTCTAAGAGGAAAAACCCGGTAGCGATTACTTGGTATCGGGACCAAGGATATTTGCCGCAAGCACTGGTAAATTATTTAGCCTTGATGGGTTGGTCGATGCCAAATGGGAAAGAGATTTTTTCTCTGGAAGAGTTTATTGAAAACTTCGATTTAAAAAGGGTAGACCCAACCGGTCCTGTTTTTGACATGCAAAAACTAGATTGGTTGAATGGCGAATATATTCGGTCGATGCCGGCCAAAGAGCTGACCAAAAGACTAAGTGACTACACTAAAGTTAAAGCAACCGATATCGTGAAGGTCTTACCGTTAATAGTCGAGCGGATGAAAAAGCTTTCCGAATTTAATGAGCTTGCTGGATTTATTTTTAATAAAGAGGCGCCTGCTGCTACCTCGGAACTTCTTGTACCAAAAGACAAAACCAAAGAAGAAGCAGCGGCCGCTTTAAGAAAATTAAGAGACGAGTTTGAGAAAGCTGAAGTTTGGAATAATCAGACAATTGAAAAAATGCTCGAGGCTACCCGCGGAAATATTAGTTGGCAAAAAGGGGAGTTTTACATGATGGTAAGAGTAGCCGTTTCTGGTTCGAAAGTTACACCTCCATTAATCGAAAGCCTTGCTCTTATGGATAAAAATAAAGTAATCGCCGCTTTGAAGGTAGCAGCGGAAAAACTTTAATTTCACCCCTCTTTTGTGCTACGATTAAGTTATGGCAGAAACTGCTTCATCTGGTTTGGCAACCACCTTTTTATCCGCCGGTAAAATAGAAAGTCGAGAAAGGTATCTTCGGTTTGAACGCCTTGGCGAATATTTTACTTGGATAGCATTAATTTTAGGATTTTTGGTATTGCAACTTCCTTTTGGGAGCGAGTTGGATCACCCAACGATTTACTTCCTGATGGCTGCTATAGCCACCTATGCCATTTTTTGGTACCGCCTAATACCAAAAAAATACTCTGGTCGAACAAAGCATTTTATCTCCAACTTGTTCACGGTTATCTTCCTTTCATTTCTGATCCACTACACTAATGGTGTCCAAGGGTACACGATATTTTTATACTTTCTTGTCGGTCTCTCAACGGGTATGAGTATGCCGATCACCCACACCGTGATTATTGTGCTTTTTACCATCATGCTGATTTTTGGCGAAGCTTTTTTAACTTCAGTTGGGAGCCTCGCAACTAATCTTAGTCTGGCGAGCCTGCATTCTTGGGCACTTTGTTTGGTTGTCTTTTATGGTCGAGCAGAGGCTGGGGAAGCATCAATGACCAAACAGTGTGAGGAGGAAATTATTTTAGAAAAAGAAAAGACCCTTAGCCAGTTAAAAGACGAGTTTGTTTTCATTATTTCCCACGAGCTGAAGTTACCAGTTACCGCGGTTAAAGGTTATCTCGATACAATTTTTTCTCAACATGGTAGTTCTTTAAATTCCGAGGCAAGGGAATTATTACAACTTACCGAGGTCAACAGCAGCCGGTTAAATAAACTTTTGGATGATCTGATGGATATTTCGAAGATTGAGCAAGGTAGCTTACAAGTTAAACTCTCTGACGTTTCTCTGCAGCCGCTGATTAGCGAGGTACTTTCCAACCTTTTTATCGACGCTCGCAAAAAGAAAATATCACTGACGCAGGAAGGCGATTTAGAGACCGGGGTAAAAGCCGATCCCGACCGGCTCAAGGAGGTTTTAACCAACTTAGTCGGTAATGCGATTAAATATACCCCAGACGGCGGTCGGGTAGTGGTGAAGGTAAAGAAAGAAAGCGGGCTCGCGAAAGTATCCGTTACCGACAATGGGTTAGGGATTTCCGAAGAAGACCAAAAGCATCTTTTCGAAAAATTTTACCGAGTGGAAAACGATCAAACAAGGATGGTGAAAGGTAGCGGTCTGGGACTTTTCATTACCAAGCAACTAGTCGAAAAAATGGGTGGCCAAATCGCAGTTTCTAGTAGCGTGGGGCAGGGTTCAACATTTTATTTTACCCTGCCGCGTTATCGCTGGTAAAAATGGAAGAACAAGAATCTCGATTTCAAAGACTTTGGAAATTTGCCGAAATAGTGGTGGTAGCGGTGATTCTCTTTGGCCTTTTGATCATTCAGTTGCCGATAACACCAAGACCAAATAAAACGGTTATCTATGCCACTGCTGTCTTCATTGCTGTCTTTACTTTTGCTTGGCACAGAGTGAAATTGCCGGTCTCCCCCTTTACCAAAAATTTTCTTGAGTCAATAGTAGATCTGGCCGCGGCCGCTGTAGTGATTCATGTGACGGGAGGGGTGCAAAGTTATTTTAACTTTCTTTATCTTCTGCCAAATATCGATATGGCCTCTACTTCAACCAAGCGACATACTTCTGCGCTTTGGTTTATCACCTCGACCTTGATCTTTGCCGAAGCGCTGATCTTCCACCATCCTGCCCAACCGGTTAGTTACGCCGTACTTAACTGCTGGGCAGTTGGGTTGGTAGCCACCTACGGTATATTTTTGGCCAAAGAAAGTCAAGAGGCTTACGCTTCGGCGTCGGTGGCCGCGGTAGAAAAAGAAAAATCGGTCAATAAACTTAAAGACGAATTTCTTTTTATTATCTCCCATGAACTGCGCGGGCCGATAACGGCAATACGCGGTTACCTGGAGCTTTTTCTTACCGGCCCCGCCGCCAAAATAGGTGGCCAAGTTAAAGATTTAGCTACCTCTGCATTTAGGCAAAGCGATCGCTTAGATAATCTAATTATTCAGCTACTTGATCTCTCTCGCTTAGAGACTGGGAAGCTACGACTTTCCAGCGAGACTTTTGAACTAAATAGCTTTCTGAAAGAAGTTTTGGATAAAGCGAGACAGCAGGCAGAAGAAAAAAAGATTGAGCTTATCTTTACGCCGTCTAAAGGAACGGTTCCTGTCTTCGCCGATAAAGAAAGAACCCGTGAGGTAGTGCTTAACTTGATAGAAAATGCTCTTAAATTTACAGGCGAGTTTGGTAAGATTTGGGTTTGGAATGAGTTTCGGGAGGGCGTAGTTTATGTCTCGGTAGCTGATAACGGTGTGGGGATTTCTGATAAGGACCTACCCCAGTTATTTGAGAAGTTTTATAAACCAGTAGGTCACCTAACAGAGTTAGAGCAGGTGGAAGCGGAGAAAAGCGTTGGGTTAGGACTGTTTCTGACCAAAAATCTGGTAGAGAAAATGGGCGGTAAGATTTTTGTCGAAAGCCAACTGGGGAAGGGGAGTAAGTTTACCTTTACACTACCGACCAAGAAGCCTACTTAACTAACAGCTGAAATAAATTCTTAATAAACCTTGCTAGGCAAAAATTTAGATAAAATCATCCCTCCGCAGAAAAATAAGTTTTATTAATAAACAAGCAACCTCATTTGCTTCTTTCCGATGCTAGCGCAAGATCCGTAAATCTGCTTTAATGAATAAGAAGATGATCAATGTTTACCTGTCTGATTATTTTTTGTTTACTTTTTTTGCGAGTTTCGGAGTTTTGCAGATTGCTTTGGCTAAAAACTCGAAAGCGAAAGTTTTCTTTGGCGCCGTCGTTCTAATAGTTTCTTATTTTTGGTTCTTCACCAGCCGTGATCGAAATGTCCATACCGTGGTTGAAGGAAGTCAACTTTTTCTTATTTTTGCCCTTGGTACCGTTTCGGCAGCTATCGTCACTCGGATTTTGAATTTTTTGGCCAGGAAAAAATGAACTTTGCCTCTTTAGATAAAAATCTTTTTTTGTTAATAAACGGCTTCGTTGGAAAGGTACCTGCCCTTGATAATTTAATTAAACTAGTTGTCAACGAATATTTTGTGCCAGTGACACTGGCATTGATGCTTCTGTATCTTTGGTTTGTCCGCTCAGCGGACTTTGCACCCGGCAGGCACCGAGAAAAAAATCAGGCGGCGCTCCCCGTTGCTATTTTTTCAACAGGATTAATAGCTTTGTTGATCGTAATCACTAATCAATTAATTGCTCGAGATCGGCCCTTTGATCAGCTGCCAACCAATTTGCTGTTCTACAAACCGACTGATCCTTCTTTCCCGAGCAATGCCGCGGCGGTTGGTTTCGCTTTGGCAGTGGCGATTTTTCTTGCCAACCGCAAACTTGGTATCTTGGCGGTTTCGTTAGCCAGTTTTTACGCCTTTTCACGGGTTTACGCTGGGGTGCATTTCCCAAGCGATGTTCTCGCTGGAGCCCTCCTTGGGATTTTAACCACTTGGGTAGTTAGTAGGTTAACCAGGCTGATAAAGTTGTCAACCAAGATGGTAAGGGACACACAAAAAAAGTTGCAACTTGAGCTTGGCTAGTTAGATATAAGTCTTATTAAATTAATTCCAGAATTAATCCAGGCTGGAAATTTTGAATAATTTTAGATCGCGGAAAAGCAATTAGCGGCTTACACTGATACTTATATCTTCCGCCTGTGGGGCACTAACTGTAATTCTATCCCCAGTTTTTTTGGTGATCTGATAACCAGTGTCGAAGGCACTAGCACAGTTTGAGAAGGAATAACCAGCGCCGCTCTTTGGGTCAAACGGCAAAGCAGCTACGTAACTAGGAACTAGATCGCCACAAAAATCAGGCCCATCTAGGGTGGTATTTGAACTGCTAATAAGTTGGGCAGAGTCAGTGGCAACACCATCAAGAGCACCTGGAAAAGTGCCCATAGCGACATAATATTGGCCGACTGCGTTGAGGATTGTTAAAACATCGGCCTTTCTCTGAGTATTTCTGGCTGCCTTTGTTTGCCTTGCCGGGTTGATAGCCACTAAAACAATTACCAAAAGAATCGAAAGGATCGCAATTACGACTAAAAGCTCGATGAGGGTAAAACCTTTTAAATTTTTTAATTTAGGCAGCGTCATAACTGTAAAAACTTAATAATTAGCGGGTCGCTTGAATAGTTACTCCGCCTTCCGCCTGCGGGGCGCTAACTGTAATCCTATCCCCAGTTTTTTTGGTGATCTGATAACCAGAGTCGAAGGCGCTAACACAGTCCGTGAAGGAATAGCCAGCACCTGTCTTGGGATCAAACGGCAAAGCAGCGACGTAATCTGGTACTAAGTCACCACAAAAATCAGGCCCATCTAAAACGGCATTTGCACTGCTAATAAGTTGAGCAGAGTTAGTGGCAACACCATCAAGAGCACCTGGAAAAGTGCCCATGGCAATAAAGTGTTGATTCACGGCGTTAAGAATCGTCAAAACATCAGCCCTTCTTTGCGTATCCCTAGCCGCTCTTGTTTGTCTTGCCGGGTTAATGGCGATTAAAACGATGACTAAAAGAACCGAGAGGATGGCAATGACGACCAATAGCTCAATAAGGGTAAAACCCCTTAGATTTTTAATTTTAGGCAGCATACTATTTACCTCCTATTATGATGATAATATCGAAAGGCGTACCCTCTGCTAGGGGTAGACCTACAGTTACAGTGTAACGTTCTTTTAAATCATTTGTCAAGAGGTCGGTGATTTGTTGTTTACTTTGCTTGACCTGCACGAAGCTAGTTTGGTAATTAAAATTACTAGCGTTGCCCACGTTTACAACATTGTAACCTTTGGCCACCAAAAAATCACGCGCCCCGCTAGCCGCTCCGGCTTTGCCGGTGCCGTTTAACACTTGAATTTTGAAATCACTCTTTTTAATTTCTTCTTGAAGCTGCGGGCTGGCAGTAGCCGCCTTTTTTTCGGCTGCTGGAGTTGCTTCTTTTGATTTTGGAATCGAAGCAGCGGTAGCAACTTTTGGCGGCGCTGCTACTTTTTGGCCTTGGGTTATATTCAAAAACATTTCTTTTAAATTTGGCCAGAAAAGAAATAAGCCAGCAGCTAAAAATAAGATAAGCAAGACGAAAATGAAATATTTCAGAGGGGAGCGACCTTTTTTAGATTGCGTACTTTTAGCTCGACTGATCTTTGAAATTGAAAAATTTCTAATAGCGAGTACAGAGTCATCATAAAACGATAAGGAGAGTACTCGGCTGAAATCAGCTAAATTGTATCCGGACTGTTTGAGAGGTAAGCTGGAAAGCGAGATAACTTCGGTGTTAAAATTTTGGGTTCTAAAGAACATGTTTAAAGACTCAACATTCTTACCAAGTAGATGAATGTTTTTTAAGGGCTCATTGCCTTTTTCTGGGTATTCCTCTTCGATTATTTCTTTGGCTAGCCTTATAATTTCTTTTTCCGATTCGACGATCGGCTTTTTTAATTTAACGGTAGAGCTGAAAGCCACGGTATTTTTTATTACTAACGCATATATTAAATCTTCACCTTCAGATGAAATAAACAAGTAAGGCGCCTCCCTTTGTCCAACCAATCTGGGAAAGATCAAAGGAATAGGTATGAGGGCCTTTAGAGAAAAACCGACTTCTTGGAAAACGCTGGCCGTTGTCTGTAATATTTCAGCTTGAATGGCAACCACTTGGTAAACTCGGTGGGAAGCTTCCTGGTAAAATATAGCAGCAGCGGCCGGGTCAAAAGGAAGCTTGTCAGCAATTTTTCCTCTTATTTCTTCAATCAGATTCTTTGGTTTTTCTTCAAAGCGGATAGCGCTTAAGAAAACCTCTTGTTCGTTTAAACCCAACGCTAGGCTCCTGGTCTTTAGCTGCTCGTAATTTTCGAGGAAAAAAGTCTTTAAAGCCTCTTTAAAAAGATTAATATCGGCGATTCTGCCGTTTGTAACCGCGCCTACCGGCAGAGTTTTCTTGTTGAGATAAAAAATTTTAAGACCTTTTGCGGTTGGCTTTGCGCTGGCTACTTTTATGAAAGTATCCGAAAAAACAAGGGAAGCAAATTTTGGGCCGAATAACATCTCTAGCCCTCCTACTCTTAAGGTAATTTTACCACTTTCCAGGACGAAGAATTAACTTTATGGTGTTGCTGCTTCAACCCAACCAGAATAGTTGAAGATTTGGTTTGTGTTGTAAGCGGCTTGAAGCTGTATCGTTTTGATAACGTTACTCTGTGTCGCTTTAGAAGTTATTTGACAGTTTCCACCGGTAAGATTATAGGTGATGGTTACGTTGGCGTTACCGACTGTTAATGTGTCAGTTCCCGGGCAACCAGCCGGATCCGGATCTCTCATTAATTTTATTAAAGCATATTCGGCACCGGCCTCAGCAGCGTAATAAGCTTTTCGGCCAAGTTCATTCCGGGCGGAAGCTTTGCCTTGACCAATAGACGCAAGTGTAGCGGCGGTTAAGACGCTTAAAGTTACCGCCGCGGCTACCAGGAGAACTATTAAAGCTTGTCCCGCCTGCGCTGAAGCTGCGGCGGGTAAACCTTTTTGTTTCATCGTGTACCCACCACTGTTTCAAAGATTTTCTTCACTGGTTTTCCTTTGGTGCCTTTTAGGTCTTGTATTTCAAAAATTATTTTCACTGTCGGCTTTCCACTGGTACTTCCTAAGCGTTGAAAAGAAATTGAGTTTATTTTTGTTAAATTACTGTTAAGATTGGCGGTTTGCGTATTTGAACCAACCGTTTTTCGGTACTCCAAGTTGTTACCGACCAAAATATAAGTATGAGTTTCGGCCCCGACGGTTAAGGTGAGAGTTGCGGTTGTTTGTCCTAAATTAGCCGGGTTGGTTATTGCACTGACTTGATGAATGTCGTAGGCGAGACGGCTGGTGATAAAACGAGCATCTTCCTGAATGACATTTTGAGCACTCGCTTCCATACTAAACTCACCACTGCGAATCATTAAGTCAGTGGCGATTATTAATATGATGCTCAAAAGGGCAAAGTAGAGCAGAAGCTCAATTAAACTCACGCCTTTTTGGAATTTTTTTAAAAAATATTTTTTCATGGGGAATAATTCAAAGTTATATCAAAAAGCGTTGGTGTCTTCGTTCCGTCGCTGGTTAATCTCGCCTTGAACCTAAAGCATCGGCCAGCTCCTTGGGATAAGTAAATTGCACCGCTATTTTCAAAATATGAAGTGCCGCTTCCGTCCGGTCCAGCAAAATTCCAAGGGTTGGCGCAGGTGTTATTAGTAGCAGCTTGTAATTGGACATTAGTTCCGGCTGGTTCTGCTACAGTCATGGTTATAAAGTTATAACCTGCCGAACTACCGCCGCAGGCGGTGGTAGCTGGCGGGGTGGGAATTGTACAGTCAAAGGTTTGAGATTCAAAAAAACCTTCGGTGGGAAAGCCGGTTGTCTGAATTGTAAATTTAAACCCTACGATGTCCCAATAGTTGGTATCAGTCCAACTCGAACCCGAATTAGTGCTGGCTGTATAAATTGAGTTTGTCCCGTCGTAGGTGATCGAGGTGTAATTGGCATAGTCGCTTGTGTCTATATGATAGACACGATAACTGTTATTGTTGGTCCCGCCGGTAGTTCTTAAATAAATCCGATAATTTGAGTTTTGAGTAAGTGTTGCCGCAGGGCTGAAGGTACAAGTCTGATAGGCGTAAGTAGTACCTACTTGCGCAGCTGGTATTGAACATGTAGAAGTTTGGCCGGTACCTATATCTTGCAAAACTATACTTAGCGGATTTGGGGGACTACCCTGTTTGCGTACGTAAAATGAAATATTAAGAGCAGTCTTATTAGTATCAATGAATCTAAATCTTTCCCCTCTGAAGTTGGCGCCAAATATCGAAACTTCGGTATAGTTTTCATAAGGGTTACCCTCGTAGCTGCTATCAGAAAAATCTAGTTCGTAAATGGGCTGAAAGATTTGGGTCGTCCAGCTAGTGCCATTGTTAAACAAGGTATTCGCTGAAGCATCGGGAACATTGGAAAATGGGTAAAGGGCGTTTAAAGGAGTGGAGCGGCGAAGAGCAATATAGCGACTGGTACTAATAATTCCGGTTTCCCACTGGACAACAATATAGTAGGTATTACCAGCGGTGAGAGTTACCGCAGGAGAAATAGGAATCGTCTGCCAGCCTACCGCGGTGGCTCTAAACGTTCCGGAGCCAAGATAATTTCCAGAGGGCAAGCCGCTGGTGTCAGCCTGAAGGCCATAGCGGTAAGTTGGGCTGATCCCAGACTCGGTTTGTAAGTAAACGCGGATAGCGTTGACGGTTTTCGAACTTTGGGCCGTAAAGCGGAGCGAGGTTTTCATGGTTTGACTGGTCATGCTGCCGATGCTACTAGGAACCGGTGGAGTTACTAAAAAACGGTTGCCGTAATCGGCAGTTAAGCTAGTTGGGTTTAGTTCTACCTCTCCACCAGCTTTGTTGGTTACTACCGTGTTGGTTCTTGTTCCGGCATTAAAATGGGCCACAGTGGTCTGAGTCCAAGCGGCGTTGCCAAAGTAGCGGGAAATGTAAAAAGTTGAAGAAACCGAGTCGGTTCCCAAAAATGACCAAGATACAGTCGTGGTTATTTTCTTTGTTGACGGATCGACAGTTCCGTCAGGACAATTTACAGGTGGGGAAGTGGTTCCCGTGCGACAAACATTTTCAACCGTAAAAGAACGGGTAAAACCGCCTTCGGTAACTGGATTTGCTGCTGCGATCCAACCATTGCCAGACTGTTCGACATGATAAGTTCCAGGGTTGGCGATAGAGTTCCAAGCGGTTTCTTTGATTGATCGAATCGCTTCAACTTCTTTTTGAAGAATCAAATTAGCTTCCAAAATTTTGTTGCTCCGGGCGAAAGCTTCTCGGGCGGCAATTACGGTGGTGGCGAGCGCAGCCAAAAAAATCGACGCGATCGCAATCGCTAAGATTAATTCGATCAAAGCCTGACCTGCCTCGCATCGGCGAGCGGATGCGAGTCGAGGCGGGCCCACTTGATTAGCCCCCAAGTTTTTAACTGCAAGCCTGTTGAAGAACATCGACCACCCCCACAAAATTTACTCTAAGAAGCAAGCTTTTATTGGAAGAAGTTTCGGTTAGACAAACCGTATTTTTCGAACCGTCAAAACTAGCTACCTCGCCGGAAATTCGCTGGAAAACGACATTGCTTGAAGGAAGGTTGGCGGTGAATTTTATACCTTGGGGAGCATCAACGACAAAATTATTCGGATCCGCAGCATTAAAACTAGCTCCTTTAAAAAGAATATATTTATTTGTTTCAAAATGGACTCCGTAATCACTGGCGGTAGCCCCACCTTGGGTATCGGTATTTATCGCCTTATTTTGCGCTTCCCGAAGTATGGCGACAACATCCGTAGAAACAGAGTTGATTTTGGCTGATTGGACAGGTTTAAAAAGATTGACCGTGGCAATTGTCAATATTGTGCCCAAGAGGGCGATAACAAGTATCAATTCGATTAGGCTGAAGCCGAACCCGTTTAGGTGGATGATTTTCTTCATAGCCCTTGCCGGGGTGATAGCTGTCCGATACCTTGGTATATTGGTACAATGATCGAAAGTAAAATTGCGCCGACTAAAATGGCCATCAGAATAATAAGAATTGGCTCAAGTAGAACTGAGATATTCTTCACAATATCAGTAAATTTTTTCTGATAGTAAGCGGAGATATTAGCCAAGGTCGTGTCTAGTGTTCCGGTATCTTCGCCAACAGCCACTACTCGTCGAAGTAGGGAGGGGAAACTAACTGGTTTTTTCTTCATACCTTCCGCTAGGGTAGAGCCTTTGTTCAGCTCATCTTTAACAAAGTCGATATCAACTGCCAGTTTTGGTGACATTACCACCTTTCTTGAGATTTCCAATACTTCAATGATCGGGACGCCAGAGCGGAGAAGTAAAGAGACGGTATTGGTAAACCTGGATAAATCCATAAATTTGATTAATACACCGATGGCTGGAATCTTTATCAAAAACGAGAAAAAGGCTTTTTTTACGCGTGGTATCTTAAAAAGCCTTATTACTAAAAGTGATAAGATGATAAAGCTTACTACGAAGAATAATTTGTATTTTGAGAAAAATAAAGAAAACTTGAGGATAATCCGAGAGTAGAAAGGAAGATCAATTCTCATATCGAGGAAAATTTCGGCAACTTTAGGGAGAGCGAAGGCGAAAGCGTAGAAACCAACAGCGATCAAAACGGCTATTACGAGAGCTGGGTAGAAAAGAGCAGATTTTATATTACCGACGGTTTCAATATTGCTCTTGAGGTTCTCGGCAACTTGAGAAAGAACCTCATCTAACTTACCGCTTACCTCACCAGACCTGATGATGTTTATCAAAACGTTGTCAAAAGTTTCTGGGTATCCTTCCATAGCCTCGGCCAACGATTTACCACTCCCTATCCCTTGAGAAAGGCCGGCGACTACCGTCTTGGCCTTCTTATTCGGGGCATCTTCGCTGATAGAATCAAGCGCTTCCAGTATTGGGATGCCGGCAGACAGCATTATCGATAGAGCCTCAATGACGGTTAGCTTTTCAGTTTCGGAAAGTCTGATGCTTTTTGAAAAAAATGGCAGGTTCATAAAGCTCACTCTCTGGTGGCGCGGATAACTTCTTCCAAGGTAGTTACCCCACCTTGCACTTTTTCCAAGCCATCTTCAAGCATAATTTTATAACCTTCTTTTTTGGCAATTTTCTCCATCTCATGGATTGGTGCCTTGGCAAATATAAGATCTTTGATCTCTTCACTTACCCTCAGAACTTCAAAAATTCCCACTCTTCCCCTAAAACCCTCATTATTACAAACTGCACAGCCGGCTCCTTTATATTCGACAGGTTTTCTGGCAAAGCTTGCGGGTATCCGGCTACCAAACTCATTTTCAATTGCTTCAAGCACGTCCTTGCTGATTGAAGTAGAAGTTAGGCAACTTTTACAATTTCTGGCCACCAACCGCTGGGCGATCACTAGGCTTAAAGATGAACCAATCAAGTAGGCCTGAGCGCCGAGATCTAAGAGGCGGGGTATAGCCCCAATAGCGTCGTTGGTATGAAGGGACGAGAGAACCAGGTGCCCAGTTAGAGCAGCGTGAATGGCGATTTCGGCGGTCTCTTTATCGCGGATCTCACCAACGAGGATGATATCAGGATCATGGCGCAAGATTGAACGGAGACCATTGGCAAATGTTAAACCAGCGGCTGGATTCACTTGGGTTTGGTTGAGTCTGGCTAGCCCGTATTCTATTGGATCTTCAATCGTACAGATATTGACATCGGCGGTATTTAACAACGTTAGAAGGTTGTAAAGTGTCGTGGTTTTCCCACAGCCAGTAGGACCAGTGGCGAGGGCCATACCGTGAGGTTTAGTAAGTTCCTGCTTGACAAGTTCCAGATTTTTGCCGGTCAATCCCAGGTCCTCTAAGGTCTTTGGCCGGGCCGCCGCCGAAAGTAGTCGTAAGACAGCATCTTCACCATGGTACGTTGGTAGAATTGAGACTCTGACTGAAATCTCATCACCCCGATGTTTAAAACGAAACCGGCCGTCTTGGGGGATGCGGTGCTCGTCAGTCCGCAGACTAGAAAGAATCTTTATTCTGGTAATTAAACCTGATTGGATTTTTGGTGGAAAATCCAAAACGTCGCGTAGCTTCCCATCTACCCTGAATCTGATTACAAGCCGTTCACCGACATTTTCGATATGGATGTCCGAAGCCTTTTCGCTGGCAGCGTATTCAAGAAGGGTATCTAAGATTTTTACTACCGGTAGGTCTTGAGCACTAAGAACGGAAAGCTTGGTAGCAGCATTGACATTTTCGGAAATAGTTTTTTCAAAATCGGTTTTGACGTCCTTATGGTACTGGTCAAGCGCTTCGTTTAAGACATGGGGAAGGGTAAAATAAGCCTCTACCGAAAGACCTGATTTCTTTTTGATATACTCAATTGTTTCGATGTCTTCCGGATTTTCTAAGGCGAGGGACAGTGTCCCATTGGAAAGCGCAAATCCCACAATTCTTTTCTCGCTAGCCAGCCTTTCCGGAATTAATTTTAAAACCGCCTCGGGGAGAGATTTATTTTTTAAATCAGCGTAAGGAAAACCGAGCCTTTCTGCTAAAGTTTGGCCTAGAAAATTTTCCAAAATGATCCCCCGCTCAATTAGGATATCAACAAGCGGGCGGTTTTGATCATGGGCAATTTTCTCGGCGGCCGCTACCTCTTGTTCGGTAACAAATCCCGACTTGACAATTGCTTCTTTGATCTCTTCAGTTGTTAGTCTCATCGGATATATTTTCTAATAACCTCAAGTATTTGCCCGGGTGTAACATCGGTCTTTAAGAAGGTTTCCTTGACGCCCATTTCGATGCAGCGATTGACCTCATCGGAGCTGGTGCTCAGGTTGGTTAAGACGATGACCGGTATTGAAGAAGTAGCCGGATCTTCTCTTATCTGCTTTAAAACTTCGCTCCCAGCCATTTTTGGCAGCATCAGATCGAGAATTATCAGATTAGGTTTTTCCGATTTGGTCATTTCCACACCCTGCTCGCCGTCATAAGCGGCGACCAATGTCAGACCCTCGTGGTCAAATTTTTTCTGATACATTTTCACAAATAGAGCATCATCTTCAATTAGCAATATTTTACTCATTTTTAACACCTCCTTTAAGGTTTGTAATGGACTTCCTTTAATGGTTGCAACGATTTAATCTCTCTTCCTACCTCCGCGGCCTTGGCTGAGCCAGAAACCGGTAGGGAAAAGCAAAAAGTAGATCCCATCCCTGGCTCGCTTTTTTCAAGCCAAATATCTCCTCCTTGCCTCTCAATATATTTCTTGGAAATATAAAGGCCAAGACCACTGCCGGCAGAAATAGTGCCAACACCGCTGCTAGCCGGTTTGGAAAATTTTTTAAAAAGTAGTTCTTTTTGTTCATTTGGAATACCAGTTCCAGTGTCAGTCACGCAGGTGACTACATAATCGCCACTTTGCTTGAAGTCGAAAGCAATCAAGCCTTTTTTGGTAAATTTCATAGCATTGGTGACCAGATTGATTAGAACCTGGCTCAACTTATCATGGTCGGCTTGGACAGCTGGTAGTGGTTTTTCCGGTTGCCTTATCCCGATTTCAATATTCTGATTTTTAGCTACCCCGCGTAGCGAAGTGGCGAGAAGATCCGCTACTTGCTCTACTTGGATGGCGGGGTTCAGATTAAAATTTATTACGCCGGCTTCAATTCGGGAAATATCAAGCAATTCATTTACCAAACGAATTTGCCGCTCAACGGCGACGACGACGTCGGTCAAAAGATCTCTTGTCTCCTTGTTAACTTCACCAGCATCGCCAGTCAAAATCATGCTGATATTTCCTTTGATGATCGCCATTGGGTTGCGTAGCTCGTGGCTAGCAATGGAGATAAATTCATCCTTCGCTTTATCTAGTTGACGTAGGCGTAGGTTAGCAGTAGTTAGCTCTCTGATCGCTTGCTGGTAAGCCTCGGGGCTTGGCTGGTCGGCTTGGTGAAAAGAAGGACTGTCCACCGGGTTCCGATCGGCTAGGGTGGCTAACTTATCGCCTAATACGGCAAGTCCTTTTGCCAGATCCATATTTAAAGTAATAACCAGTAATCTCCCGAAAATATTTAGTTTTCTAGTTACAGTGTAGACCAGATTTGAATGATAAGTCAAGGAAGCTAGGAGGCTAGGTGATATACTTGCTTACTAATCCAGCTAAGATTAAACTTGGGGTGTCCGATGAGTATTTTTGAAGTCTTGTTTGGAAAGAAAAATTTGGTTGGGTTAACTGCTCCGGAAATACCAGAAGAGGTTGGCCCTTGGTTTAACCTGCCCGCCGGCGAGGCAGGCAGCCAACCTTTAAAGATTAAAAGTTTGGCCAAAGAGGGGAAAATCATCCTGATCGATTTTTGGACCTATTCTTGTGTGAATTGCTTACGAGCCTTGCCATATTTAAAAAGTTGGCACGATAAATATTCCCGGACCGGTTTAGTGATAATTGGCGTTCATACACCGGAATTTGAGTTTGAGAAAAAACCAAAAAACATTGAAAACTTTATTAAAAAAGAAGGGGTAACCTACCCAGTTGTTTTGGATCCGGAGCGTAAAATATGGGATCTCTTTCACAACAATATCTGGTCAAGGAAACTTTTAATTGACACTAAGGGAAAAATTCGCTACGACCACTCGGGAGAAGGTGCTTACCTTGAAACCGAGAATAAAATCCGCGAACTTTTGAAAGAAGCTGATCCCAGTGTCAGTTTACCGAAAATCGATACAAAGGAGCATGAACATATCAAAGAAGGCGGGGTCTGTTATCCCCAGACCCCAGAGACCTACTGCGGTTATCTTCGAGGTCGTCTTGGCAATCAGGAAGGATACACGAAGGATAAGTTTCATGTCTACAAGATAGAGACCAAGAAACCCTTGGAGGATGGTAAGATTTATTTGAATGGCGGCTGGATTGCTGCTGCGGAGTATCTGCAGCATGGTGTTAAAACAAGAGGACCAATTAATTACCTTATCCTTCCTTTCCACGGTTTGGAAGTTAATGCGGTTATGAAGCTAGATGAGGCAAGGATGGTAAGTCAAACAAGAGTTTATGTGGCATTGGACGAGAAACCGCTTACCAAAGAGATAGCTGGTAAGAATGTTTTGTTTGATGGTGGTGGCTGGAGCTATTTAAATCTCGAAGAGCCGAGGATGTATAATATCTTTAAAACTAAGGAATTTGGCGACCATCGACTAAAAATTATCCCTTTCTCCGACGCCTTCCAAATTTACGCCTTCACCTTCGGCGGCTGTGGAGATTAGGGGACCAAATTATGACAGTTGAAACTAGATATTTTTGTCTCGGTACTTGCGGATCAATAATTAGCCCGGAGCAGTACAATGAAGGGTTTACCCACTGTGGCACCGATGGTTGCCCGATGTATGGCCAACGTTTTCAAAAATGGCTCTATTGTCATACCTGCGGCAAGAAAGTAGAGGAAGGCCACGAAGCCGAACACCAACATTAACTACTGAGAGGGGAGAGGTGTTTGCCATCCCACGGAGTTTCTAAGTAAAATTGTATTGAAATAACAGTCAAAAGCCTCAAATAAAAAGCCTTTTTATCGCCTAGCATATTATTTGAATAATTATTCAATTAAACAATTAGATTAAGGTTGTCCCTTGGGTTTTCTGATAGGGCGCCGAGGGCGGCTACAAACAGCTGAGTACCCGAAAATTATGCGAATAAATTGGGCCTTTGGGATGGCGAAATAAATTGCAATTTTTCAATCCAAAACTTCAATTAATAATTCTTAATTCGCAGCGCTCCCCTACTTGACTGACCTCCCCCTCCTGTGTTATTATTTGAATAATTATTCAATCAAGTATAATTTATATGCGGAAACAGATTATCAAAAATCGCATCTTTAAATGTCTGGGGCCCTCCACTACTCCCGGTAAAATCAAGGACTTACAAAAAGATCTGCGGACGAATAGGACATTGGCAGATTCTATAGGTTTATATGAAATTTTAGCTGGGGAGATGCGTTCCCGGACTCTTTATCTCTTAAAAAAGGAAAGCCAGCTTTGTGTTTGTGATTTGGCCGATATTTTACAAACAACCGTTTCGGCCGTTTCCCATCAACTAGCGGTCTTAAGAAAAGCGGGTTTGGTGCGGAAAAAGAAAGAGAAAAAGGTGGTTTACTATTCCTTAGCCTTTAATTTACCGGTAGCGGTGAAGGACTTGTTGCCAACAAAAAAGGAAGTAGAGTACGTCTGACGGTTCTCTTGTAAAAAATGGATAAAGAAAGCCATTTTGTTATAAAATGGGAATAAAGATATGCTGCCTAAGAAAAAGCTTTTAATAATAATTTCTGTTGCTGTTGCGGTTGTTGTCCTAATTGCTTTGGGTACAGGATTATATTATTTGGGGGTTGGCCAAGAAAACAAAACTACCCCGACCGCGACCCAAAGTGCGGGGAAGCAAACTTCACCGCAAACCCAACCAGAGCAACCCCAATCTTTTCCCTACACGTTAGTTGCCTACAAAGGAGCAGTCTTTGGTGCCAAAGTTCCCCAGGGTTGGAGTATAACTGATAATGAAAGTGGTATTGATGTCATGGATCCGGCCGATAACAATACTGGGGTGGCAGGAGCAGTGGCGGTCGGTTGGTATGGGTACCAGACGCCGGATGGTTTCATCAGCTTTATGCTGAAGGCGGTTGGTGGAACAAATATGCAGGTGGTTAATGAGTCAGCCGAAGAATCCATTAAAGACCCAAATAACACTGGTCTGGTCTGGCGAATGAAAACGAAAACCTTCACTTTTCAAAAGGCCGGCCAGACCCTAAAAGCAAAAGCGAGCGCCGGCGTTTTAAATGGCTACGGTCAATTTATGGGTATGATTATTGCTTTCCAGACAACTCCGGATAAATGGGGAAAATGGGCACCGACTCTGGAGAGAGTGGCCCAGTCGATCACGATTATCAACCCATCGAAAGCGGGTGGGATCGATAAAGTTCGCTTGCCGACAGCGGCTGATTTAGCCAACGACTCATCGCCCTTGATGGATTCTTGGAATTATCGAAACAAGGTTCAAGAAAAAACTTCTCATGAGTTTTCCGATGCGATCATGGGTCAAGAGTCTGATCTGCAGTCACCTTCAACCGGCCAAAGTTATACCTTGCCGCTGACTTCTTATGATCCAACAGTTGGCGGCTACCGCAACCCAACTAAACCAAACGAAATATTGGTTGATCCGTACTAGGATTGTCAATTTAGTTCTGTTAGAATCAAATAAGAGGGCAAATGGGAAATCGTAAGAAAATTGTCATAATTTTGTTAGCCGTTTTAGCCATTTTGGCCATTGCTGCCGTTGGCTACTATATTTATTCATCTAGTCAAAAATCAGATAAAGAAAAAGAAAATCTTCAAAACCAAATCGATGAGTTAAAGAAACAAGCCGACAAAGAAAAAACCAGCACCGAGACTACCCCGGAAACCACCAAAACAACTCCCGCCTGCGCCTCTACTTTGACCGACGCTGATAAAGTCGAAATCCAACTTTGGAAAACTTACGAGAATTCCACATATAAGTACTCTTTCAAATATCCGGAAAATTGGGTGACAACGGAAGGTAAGCCGGATTCGGTTATTTTAGATGACAGCAGCGATAAAACTAGTTTTCAGTTTATTAGTAACGACTCGGCGATGAGTACCGATGGCTTAAAAAAGACTAACGAGAAAGAAACCAAAATAGCTTGTGAGACCGCGACGGTAATCTATTACCAAACTATCGCTGCTGTGCCGGGTAACGACCGCTACATTCATACAGTTTTCAAGAAAAACAACATTTTTTTCATGGCCACTCTTTCCTACAAATTCATTGGTGCCTCTCTTTCTAGCGATATTGTTGAAGCCTACGATTTGATCCTCAAAACTATTGAGTGTAAGTAGACCTCTCTAATTTCAATCCTTCTGCTTGAGGCTTGACGTAGAAACTATTTTCTGGCAAACTTTGGGGTTCAACCAATATGGCAAAACCATGAAGACCTTACGAAGCATTTTTCGCCGAAAAATCCGGGCAGGTCTAACGATTTTTGGCATCGCGATTGGCATCTTTGCTTTGGTAGTGATGGGATCGCTGGCCGAGAAGCTTAATAAACTGGTGACCGGCGGGCTTGATTATTACGGTAGCCGAATTACGGTTCAAGATTCCAAAAGCGGAATGTCTTTCTGGAGCGGATCTCCAATTTCGATCTCCAAAATTGCTGAGATCAAAAAAATCCCCGGAGTCAAATCAGCCTACCCCAGCTTGGAGACTTTGAAGGATGAGATAAGTAGCGGTGTGAATTTCGGTATTCCGCCAATGATTGCCGGGTACGATCCTGTTTCAATGAAGGACGATCCGTCCGGGTCACTAAAAATTGCTACCGGTAAAGATATTCAAGAAGGTGACACCAGAAAGGCGGTTTTAGGAGCCGATATGCCGAAAAAGCTCAACGCGAAGATGGGCGACACGATCGATCTTCACGGCGAAAAATTTAAGGTGATTGGTATTTTAGACAAAACATTTTCGGCACCTGATAGTTATATAATGGTGAATTTGTCTGACGCTCAAGAGCTTTTCCTAAAAAGTTTCCCGAGCGCTTTTCAATCTTCAGTTAAAAAAGAGGATTTGGCGACTTCGATCAGCGTTTTAGTCAAAGACGGTTACGACCCCAACCAAATAACAAAAGAAATTAACAAAAAAGTTCCCGATGTCAAAGCCCTAGCCCCGGAAGAATTCAAAAAGCAAGTCGTTAATTCGGTGGCGATCTTTAATTTAATTATTTATGCCGTTGGGTTGATTGCCTTGATTGTTGGCAGTTTTTCGGTCATCAACACGATGATTATGTCGGTGACCGAGCGGATCCGCGAGATTGGGATAAAAAAGGCGATTGGCGCTTCCAATTTCCGGATCCTGAGAGAGTTTGTGCTTGAGGCAGCGGCGATGGGGCTCCTTGGTGGTCTTATCGGCCTTGCTTTGGGGTGGGGGACAGTGCGGATTATTAATTTCATCACTGCGCCGAGTGGTCAAATCATATTTTTAACGACACCGAGACTGGCAATTGGAGCAGTTTTATTTTCTACTTTCCTTGGCGCCTTTGCTGGATTGTACCCAGCTTGGTTTGCTTCAAGGTTGAACCCAATACAAGCTTTAAGGAGTGAATAGTATGAGCGACGAGGTAATTTTAGAAGTAAAAGATTTGCATAAATATTACGAAATCGGTAAAGAGAATATGGTCAAGGCTTTGCATGGTGTGAGTTTGCGGATCAAAAAAGGTGAATTTATGGCCATTATTGGACCTAGCGGTTCAGGTAAAAGCACGCTGATGCATATCATGGGCGCGCTTGACACGGCGACAAAAGGCGCGGTTTGGCTAGACGGCGAAGAAATTTCTAAGAAAAAAATCTCTGGCCTTTACAAAATTCGTGGCCGAAAAATCGGGTTTATTTTCCAAGGCTATAATCTGATACCGACACTAACCGCTTTGGAAAACGTTACGTTGGCGGTAGAATACTCTGGACGAAGAGCGGATGGCAAAAAAGAGGCGGAAACAATTCTGACAGAAGTCGGCCTTGGCAAGAGATTAAATCACAAGCCCAGTGAACTTTCCGGTGGCGAACAGCAAAGAGTAGCAGTTGCCAGGGCCCTAGTGAACAACCCGGCAATTGTTTTGGCTGATGAGCCAACCGGAGAACTAGATACTCAAAATTCCCTAGAAATTATCAAACTGATGAAGGACTTAAACAAGAAAGCTGGACAAACTTTTGTAATCGTGACCCACAACCCGGAAATTGCCAAAATGTGTCCCCGCATTGTGAAACTGCGCGATGGGAAAATCGAGAGCTAAGACTTCATTTCGTCAATCGCGTTTTGTATTTCCAGCATTTGTTTTCTAGAGAAAAGACCTTTTATCAACCGCTTAGTATTATCTCTCAAGGTTAACTCTAATTCAGCCACAAAATAATTTTCCCAAGCTAAAGCAGCGCCCAGCTTTTGCATCTCTAGGCTTTGAGTAGTGCGGTCCATACTTATTAGTTTTGCCCTGACCGAATTGTAATTGTCCGATTCCAAAATTTCTTTGGCGAGACTAATTGTTTCAAGGGTTACCGAGGTCATGTTCATCACTTCGGCGCCTTTTGGTAAAATCTCCAGAACCTTTTTCTTTGCTTCGTTACCGTCCCCGACAACTTGCGCTTCAATACCATTTTTCTTTAGTGCTTCAACCGTTGTTTTAATTGACTTTTCGTCTGCCACGGCACACCAGTCTTTCATGGCAGTCTCCTTTACCTTTTAACCAGCCGGTTAAACAGGGGTAGGGCGATTAGAAGGGTTATAAAACCAAAGACAAATAAGATAAGCAGCTCGTTTCTGACATCGGCGATACCGCCGCCCAAAATAATCACTTTACGAAGGGCTTCGATCGCGTAGGTCAGAGGCAGCAGATGGGCGATTTGTTGCATTATTTTTGGCATTTGCTGCAATGGGAAGAATGCTCCGGAAAGAAAAAGCATCGGAAATTGAAACATGAAAAGAAGTTGGGTGGCCGTTTCTTGTTCAGAGGCGGCTGCCGAAACCAAGATTCCCAGGCCAACAAAAGAGAAAATTCCTAGACCAAGTAGCAGAGCAACTAGGAGCAGACTGCCGTGAACAGTAACCCCAAAGAGAAGTATCGCGAGCATTAGGACGATAAATCCTTGAATAAGACCGCGCACTGATTGTGCAGTAGCCTTCCCGATAATAATCGATAGTCTTCGCACTGGCGCAACCAATATCCCATCCAAAGTACCTTGTTCGCTCTCCCGGGAAACCGAGGCCGCCAAGCCGGTTAGCACGGCCGTCATCACGACCATCGCCATAATTCCCGGCGCAACAAACTCAAAGTAATTTGATTGTCCGCTGACCAGGCCGACAACGCTCGTTTTAATCGGCTCAAGGAAGGCAAGAGGTGATGGTGAGTTTGGCGAAGTTATTGTCGCGCTTGGTGTTGCTACCTTACTGGCGCTCGTCGTCGCTGTTTTGACTGCACTTGCGGTGGCTGTTTTAGTACTAGTGGTTGCTGTACTGTCGACGCCGGTTACCTGCGTCTTAATCAACATTGTTTGAATTTTACTAACTCCAATTTGTTTTCCATAACCGCCAATCGCCTGCTGTAGTATCTGGTTTGTGAGAGCTGAAATTTGAGGATTGGATTGGTCTTCGACAATTGTTACCTTTGCTTGTTTGTTGCTAGAGAGGTCAGCCGAAAAATCAGCTGGTATTACAAACCCGCCATTAATTTTCTGCTCTTGGATTCCAGCTTTAACGGCGTCAAGGTTGGAATAATCTTTAACATTAAAGACATTAGCGCCATTCGTGCTCGTACTTAAATTCTCAATTACTTGAACTAGTTTAGTGCTTGTTGCTCCGCTATCTTCGTTAGCAACGCCGATATTAATATTTTTGAGCGAATTTTGGCTCGGGAAAATAAAGCCAGTCAGGGTCATCATGAAAATCGGCATGATCACAAAGGTTGTGAGACGCAGCCGATCTCGGCTAAATTCTAAGAGATCTTTTTTGGCAATTGTCAAAGCATCTAAGATTAAATTAATCATTAGAAATGCCTCCTCACCCCCGATCCTACTTTCCCTCCCGCTGCATCACGGATTTCTTCACCGGTGATCTTTAGAAATACGTCTTGCATACTTGGGTTTTCAACGTCTTTAACCAAGCTTTTAAGAGCCGGCACTGAATCCAGCGCGACAATCTTCCCATGATCAATAATCGCCACTCGATCGGAAAGCGCTTCCGCTTCAGTCATATCGTGGGTCGTTAGAACAATTGTCACTCCCTGCTCATTGAGTTCTCGTAGGAAACTTTGAATAACGTGGGTGGTTTGCGGATCGAGGCCGAGGGTTGGTTCATCGAGAAACAGCACCTCTGGCTCGGTCAGAAGAGCGCGGACAAGATTAATTCGCTGTTTCATACCGGTCGAGTAGGTCCCTACCTGGTGTTTGCGCCATTCCATCATATGCAATCGGGGAAGCCATTTTTCGGCGCGCTCTCTGATTAGCCGTTTTGGTAGGTGGTAAAGAGACCCAAAAAATTCTAGATTTTCATCGGCAGTGAGGTGGTTGTACAAAATGACCTTTTCCGCAACTAAGCCAATTCGTTTGCGGACTTGATCTTGCTGCCGGACCACATCGTAATCCCCAACCTTTGCCTCACCGGTTGTTGGCAGAGATAAAGTAGTTAAAATTCGTATCGTGGTTGACTTACCGGCGCCATTTGGGCCTAGAAAGCCAAAAATCTCGCCTTTTTTTACGTCAAAAGAAATATGATCGACAGCGGTAAAGTCGCGAAATTTTTTGGTAAGTCCTGAAACGGTAATGATGTTGGCTGAGTTATTCATGGACAGCTTCCTTATCAGTTGGACTATAATTAACTTTGTTAAGCAGGTTGGTTAATTGGGAGACTTCCTCATCTGTTAGGGCAGCAAACCTCGGTTCAAGTTTCTCAAAATAATTTTTCTTGAACCGTTCCATTTTACTTTTAGCTTTTTCGGAAAGTTTGATTCTTTGAAAGCGGCGATCGACTGGGTCCTCCTCACGAGTAACAAAGCCTATCTTGACTGCTTTATCGACGAGTTGGCTAACAGCGCCTGGTGTAATACGCAGGGAATCAGCAATGCCCTTAACCGAAACACCTTCTTTTTCTTTCACTAGTCGGGAAAAAAGGTCGATATGACCGCGGTCAAATCTGTGCTTGACCCAGTGATGGTGGTGGTCACCAAAGCGATGCCCCTCTGGTCGCAAGGATCGGAAAGTTAAAATCATCTCTTTAAAAAGTTTTTCCAGCAGTTCTTCGCGTTCTTTTTCCATAGAGGCGGGTTACCCAAACCTCGACACTAACCGTAATAGTTTAGCAGTTTAATACTTTAGCAACTAAACTATTATTTGTCAAGAGGCTGTTTTTAGTCGGTGGTTTTAATCCAAATCTAAAGACCGACTTTCGGCTAGGAGCTTAAAGCTACCAAATTCCTTTAGATATTAATCCTTCGATAATAGATTCTTTTGGCGATTTCGGAGAGGCAGAGATAAGTTATCAAAAGTAGGCCAATGATGGCAAGGATGTGGACTGGTGGGACAACAAATTGGAACATATGGGCAAGCGGTGAGTAAACTAAAGCAGCGCCAGTAGCGATTGCTCCAAGGCCAATAGCTAGCAAGAGGCTACTGGGACGGCTTTGCCAAAAAGAGCGGTGAGTACGGATAATATAAATGACTAAAATTTCCGTAGCTAAAGATTCAATGAACCAACCAGCTCGGAACATCCCCCGAGGATCGGCTAGGAGACGAGTGGCGTAAAGCATCAGAAAAAAGGTGAGAAAGTCAAAGATCGAACTGATGAGACCAAAAGGTACCATGAACCGGCCGATTTCGTGGATATCCCAATGTTTTGGTTTCCGCAAGTATTCTTCGTCAACGTTGTCGGTCGAGACCGCTAATGAGGGAAGATCCCCCATGAAATTGAGCAAAATAACCTGCGCCGGAAGTAGTGGCGTAAAAGGTAAAAACAGCGAAGCACCGGCGAGAGAAAACATATTACCAAAATTCGAACTAGAGGAAGCGAAAATATACTTCATCGAGTTGCCAAAAGTCCGACGGCCGTCTTTCACCGCCTCGATCAAAACATCCAGACTTTTTCTTAAAATAATTACGTCTGCCGCTTCTTTAGCGACATCAACGGCGGTGTCAACCGAGACACCGACATCAGCAACCCGCAGTGCCGGCGCGTCATTGGCCCCATCGCCTAGGTAAGCAACGGTATGACCGGCTCTTTTAATCGCCTTGATGATTCGTAGTTTATGTTCGGGAGTGACTTTGGCAAAGATGGTGGCTTCAGCGGCTAAATTAGTTAGTTCCTCATCGCTTAATGTATTGATGCTTTCGCCACTAACGATATTGGCTACTTTGATACCGACCTGATCGCAAATATGTTTGGCGACGTACTCATTGTCTCCAGTAAGGATCTTGATTTGGACATTGAGACCTTCTAGAGCCTGGATTGTTTCTTGGACTGAATGTTTCGGTCGATCGGAAAAAACTAAAAAGCCGTAGAAGGTGAGACCAGTCTCATCTTCCTTGCTTAATTTCTTTTTCGGATTTAATTTTTTTGCGGCGACGGCTAATATTCGTAAGCCGCGACTACTTAGTTGGATATAGCGCTCACGCAAAAGCCGGCGATAGCCTTCGAGCAAAATGGTTTGTTCGTGGTTGATTAACACCGAAGTGCAGATTGGCAAAATTTGCTCGGCGGCGCCCTTGGTGATTACAAACGAGCCTTCTTTATTTTGGACGAGAACAGTATTTCGCTTTCTTTCAAAGTCAAAGGGGAGTTCATCTAGTTTCTTGAATTTTTTGGAATCGGCGATAATTTCTTTGCGCATTTCAACAGCCCGTGATAAAGCAGCTTCGAGGGGGTGGGCGGCCAATTGATTGTCACCAGTATTGCTGAGGAGCCCGTAAAGCAAAAGTTTTGAATCTTGCTTCCCGTCGTAATTGAAATAATCCTCAAGGAAAATTTTTCCTTCGGTGATCGTGCCGGTTTTGTCAGTGCAAAGAACGTCGGCATTGCCAATATCCTCAATTGCCATCAGTTTTTTGACGATGACATGCTTCTTGGACATCAGCATTGCTCCCTGCGAGAGGTTGATAGTGATGATAATTGGCAGGAGTTCCGGTGTGATTCCGATCGCGAGAGCGAGAGAAAAAAGAAGCGCTTCCAAAACATCGGCTTGGTTGTGAAAGAAGATCGGTTTAATAAAAACCATAGCGACAAAGATGAAAACAACAAGAGAGAGAATTACAACGACGAGAAAATTGCCAAATTTGCGAACGCCGGCCTGAAACTCGGTCTCTGGTTTTTTCTCTTTTAAGGCAATCGCGGTTTTCCCAAATTCTGTTTGGCTAGCCGTCGCGTAGACTACTCCGATTCCTTCGCCAGTTTCGACATTAGTGCCCATAAAGGCGATGTTTTTCAGATCTTGGGGAGTTTCTTGTTCAACTTTCAGCGTCGTGGCGGTTTTTTCCGCTGGAAAGGATTCGCCGGTGATGACTGATTCATCGATCAATAAGTTTTTTGCCGAAATAAGACGAAGATCAGCTGGGATGACACTACCCTGATAAACCTTAACAACGTCACCCGGCACCAAGTCGGTAGCGTGAATTGTATGCTCAATACCGTCGCGGAGTACGGTTGTCTTTAAACTAGCCCGGTGGCGCAGGAGTTCCACGGCCCGTTCCGACCGAAATTCCTGGATGAAGCCCATCAAAGAGTTAACTGCCACCATCACCAGAATAATTCCTGAACCAAGGCGATCGCCCATGAGGAAGCTGACGATGCTGATAACGATTAGAAGAAGGATGAGGGGATTTTTGTACTGGCTTAAAAAAATCAAAAGACTGCTGCGGCGAGACTGCCTCTCAATATCATTGTGGCCGTAGGTTTTTAATCGTTTAGCAGCTTCTTGTTGAGAAAGGCCGGCAGAACTAGTGCCGAAGTCTTTGAGCAGTTTAGTTGATGGAAGATTCCATGGTTTGGTAGCTTCAACTATCATAAGCAGAAAAATACCTTTACTAAAATTATAACATTTCGAAGGCTGTTCCTAAATGTTGCTTTAACGGCCAATCTTGTCTATAGTGAAGATAAGGAGGGTTTTATGCTGAAGATCGCGATAAATAGGATTGAATTGAAACTTCCAATTACGAGCTACGCTCTAATTTCCAGGTTCAATTCCTCCTTATTATTGCAAGCAAAAGGAGTCAAACTATGATAAAGATTGCAATAAATGGATTCGGTCGGATTGGGCGGGGTGCCTTCAAAGTAGCAGTCGATAACCATTCCCAAGAGGTAGAAATTGTCGGAATCAATGATCTGACGGACACGAAAACGCTTGCCCACCTTTTAAAATACGATACCGCCTACGGTATCTATTCAAAACAAGTTTCTTATGATCCCCAAAATATAATTGTTGAAGGCAAAAAATATCCCGTGTTTGCTGAGAAAGATCCTGCTTTACTGCCGTGGAAGGATTTAAACGTTGATGTGGTTATCGAATCCACCGGCCATTTTACTGATAAAGAAGGTTCGATGAACCATATCAAGGCTGGGGCGAAGAGAGTGGTGATTTCCGCGCCGGCCAAAGGCGGCGGAGTTGGCACTTATCTTATTGGCGTCAATGCCGAGCGTGATGATGGCAGCGAGCCAATCATTAATAATGCTTCTTGTACAACTAACTGCATCGCGCCAGTAGCGGCAATAATGCACGAGCGATTTGGTGTCGCCAAAGCGATGATGACGACGGTCCATAGCTACACCGCCGATCAAAATTTGCAGGATGGCCCGCATAAAGATTTACGAAGAGCCAGAGCGGCAGCGGAAAATATTGTACCGACCACAACCGGTGCAGCAATTGCCACTACCGAAGCGATCCCAGAACTCAAAGGCCTTTTTGATGGCATGGCACTCCGGGTGCCGACACCAGTGGGATCAATTTCCGATTTCACCTTTTTGCTAAAGAGAAAGGTAGCAGTTGAGGAAGTAAATCAAGCGTTAAAAGAAGCGGCGGCTGGTCCTTATAAAAACATTGTGGCGGTAACAGAAGAGCCGCTGGTTTCTTCCGATATTGTTGGCCGAACCGAAAGCGCCATTGTTGATCTTTCTCTGACACAGGTGGTAGATGGCGATTTGGTCAAGGTCTTTGCTTGGTACGATAATGAGGTGGGGTACTCGCACCGGTTAATTGAGCAAGTTATTCGGGCCGGAAAAGTAATCAAAAAATAGGGTACAGGCAGCAGGCCTTCGGCTCTGAGGCTCAGGCTCGAAGAGGTGCAGGGTATAGTTAAAATAAACCTACACCCTAAACCCTATACCCTTAGCCCTAATTATGATATACCTAGCTTCTGATCATGCCGGTTTTGAATTAAAAGAAAAAATCAAAAATTTTCTGAATAGCCTCGGTGGAAAATTCCAGGATTTGGGGCCAGACCATTTTGATCCTGAAGACGACTTCCCCGACTATTCAGTTGCCGTTGCAAGGAAAGTTGCTTCAGAAGATGCCAGTGGGATATTAATCTGTGGAACCGGCCAAGGAACTGCACTAGCGGCTAATAAAATAAAAGGAATTCGGGCTTATACCGCCTGGGATGACTTTACGGCAAGACACGCGAGAGAAAACGGCAACGCCAATATCTTAACTCTTGGAGCTCGAACCATTGACGAAAAAACGGCAAAGAATCTGATAAAAATTTTCCTTGAAACTCCGTTTTCAAACAAAGAGAAATACATCCGGAGAATTGAAAAAATCAAAAACCTAGAATCTAGTTCCTAAATCATAGTGGCTAACTTATGGTTGAGATAATTCCAGCGATTTTAAGTAGGACAAGCGGCGACTATCACAAAAAATTCAAGGCAGTTGAGCCTTTTACCGAGTGGATCCAGGTCGATATTGTCGATGGTCGTTTTGCGCCCAATAAGACAATTGGGCCAAAGATCGTCAAGGACTTCCGAACAGTGAAAAAACTGGAAATTCACCTGATGGTCCAGTTCATTGAAGATTGGGTGGATCAATTCATTAAAATTCAAGCCGTTAAGAAAATAATTTTTCCCGTCGAGACCTCTCTTGATCCACTTGGTTTGATAAGGCATTTAAAAAGACACAAAATACAGATAGGGGTAGCTCTCAATCCCCAAACCCCGGTTGAGCGACTCCAACACATAATTAGCTATTTGGATAGCGTCTTGTTACTTTCTGTCTATCCAGGGTTTCAGGGTCAGCATTTTGTCCACGGGGTATTGAAGAAGATTGGGCAGTTGCGGGAGATGCGGCCGGATATTGTGATCGAAGTTGATGGCGGGATAGAACCCGGAACTGCAAGAAAGTGTGCAGAAGTAGGTGCCAATATTTTAATAGGTGGAAGTTTTGTTTGGGAAAATGATAAAATAGAAGGAGAGACTTTCAAGGAGCGGGTGAAAAACGCTTTGGAAATCCTTCGCGAAGATGTTGAAGGGATCGTACCAATACTTGAGGGTTGAAACTGCCTTATGGACAAAGTTGAACCGAGCGACCATTTTAGACAAGCTCACATCGAGGTTCTGGAAAAGACCGCTTGTGATATCCGGCGAGACATCATTAAGATGCTGCTTGAGGCGAAAAGTGGCCATTCGGCAGGGTCGCTTGGCATGGCCGATATCTTCACGGCTTTGTATTTCGCCGTTCTAAACCACAATCCCCAAAATCCAAAGTGGGAGGATCGTGATCGCTTGGTGATTTCTAATGGTCATATCTGCCCAGTGGTTTACGCGACCCTTGCCCATGCTGGTTATTTTCCGCGGGAGGAACTTTTCACTCTAAGAAAAATAAACAGTCGACTGCAAGGCCATCCCCATTACGGAACTCTTCCTGGAATTGAAAATACTTCTGGCCCTCTTGGCCAAGGACTTTCCCAAGCAATCGGGATGGCGCTTGCTAGCCGGATAGATAAAAAACGATATTTTGTTTTCTGCACGCTGGGTGATGGGGAACTTGATGAGGGGCAAAATTGGGAAGCAGCGATGTTTGCCGGGAAAAATGAGTTGGGGAATTTGATTGGCATTGTTGACCGCAATAATATTCAGATTGATGGTTTCACCGAACATGTTATGCCACTGGAGCCGCTGAAGGAAAAATTTGAATCATTTGGCTGGCATGTTCAAGAGGTGGATGGGCACAATATCCAAGCGATCATTGATGCCTGCGGCGAGGCGAAAGCGATTTTTAATAAACCATCTATGATAATTGCCCATACGATTCCCGGCAAAGGCGTTGATTTCATGGAATGGGATCCGGCTTGGCACGGAAAGCCGCCGGATCCAGAACAAGCCAAGAAAGCCTTGCACGAACTAAGGACCTTAAAAGGCAAGATTGTGAGTGAACACGAGTAAGGGGGTGATGTAATGAACACATTTGTAAAAATTGGACTTGGGGCGGCTATTGCGGTTGTTTTTCCGCTGATGGTGGGTCTTGGGATCGAGGCTTTTTACTCTTCTCCAAAAATGAGTGACGAGTGTCAATCTCTTATGGGAAGACAATATAAGGATGGCCCGTCTGATTCTGAACAAGCGACCATCGATAAATGTAATAAGGATTTCGAGAAAGAAATGCAGACGTACAACCGCAATGTCTTTATCCCAATTACAATAATCGGGTTTGTCGCGCTTGCTGGGGGAGCGTTGGTTATTAGTGAAGCAATGGGGCCTGTAGCACCGGGACTTGTTTTTGGTGGAATCCTTACGATCCTTTACGGTGCCGGCCGAGGCTTTGGGGCGGTAGATAAAAGATGGCTATTTTTAGAGCTTTTGGTTGTGTTAATTGGCTTAATATTAGTGACGCGTAGATATCTAAGCGTTACGGCGAAAGCGAAAAAATGACTCAAGTCTCGCTGAATCCAAAACTTTATGATTCAGAGGTTGAGCAGGTGCCGACTCGGCAAGGGTATGGGGAAGGGCTGGCAGCGTTGGGGGAGAAAAACCCAAACGTAGTGGCTTTTTCCGCTGATTTGTCCGACTCTACTTGCGTTTCGGCGTTTGGGAAAAAATTTCCCGACCGGTTTATTGAATGTGGGATTGCCGAACAGAATATGGTCGGAATTGCCACTGGCCTAGCTTTGAGTGGAAAAATTCCCTTCATCTCCTCCTACGCAGTGTTTGTCCCCGGCCGCTGTTGGGACCAAATCCGAATCAGCGTTTGTTATACCAAAGCCAATGTCAAGATTGCTGGCGCGCACGCTGGAATTTCCGTCGGACCAGACGGCGCAACCCACCAAGGATTGGAAGATATTGCGACGGTGCGCTGTTTGCCCAATATTGTTGTGGTTGTTCCTTGCGACTCCATCGAAACAAAGAAAGCAACGATCGCGGCCGGTGAACATAAGGGGCCTTTCTATTTCCGATTTGCCCGGGAAAAAACACCGGTAATTACCACGCCAGATTCGCCGTTCAAAGTCGGTCGAGCGGAAGTATTTAAAGAGGGAACTGATGTTACGATTGTTGCTTGCGGACCACTGGTTTATCAATCGTTGGTGGCGGCGAAAGAGCTAGTCAAAGATGGAATTCTCGCCGAAGTAATCAATAACCACACGATAAAACCAATGGATAAACTTACCCTCGCCAGCAGTGCCAAAAAAACCGGTGCTGTCGTTACCGTCGAAGAGCACCAAATCACTGGTGGTCTTGGTGGAGCGGTTGCCGAGGTTTTGAGCGGCTCCTACCCTGTCCCGATGGAATTTGTCGGCATGCCTGACTCTTTCGGCGAATCCGGCACCCCAGGCGAGCTTCTTGAGAAATACGGTATGAGTGTGAAAGCAATCAAAGAAGCGGTAAAGAGTGTTTTGAAGAAAAAACAGAAATAAATGCACCCTTCTCGCGAGGAACTTAAAAACCTCATTTTAGATTACCTCGCCATAAACAAAAGAATGAGCCTGTCAACCTGCAAGGATAATGTTCCCTGGGCGGCGACGGTGATGTACGCGTACGATAATGACCTCAATATTTATTTTTTATCCAAGATTTCGACCAGAAAAGTCCAAAATGTATTAGCGAATTCAAAAGTAGCGGCGACCATTAACGAGGTGACAGGAGGGATCGGAAAAGTCAGAGGCATACAATTGGAAGGGGAATGCCAGATGGTTGGAAGGTTCGAAGGGGCAAGAATCTACGCACTTTTCTTGAAGAAATATTTTTGGCTGAAGGATTATATCCCTTCCGCCAAACAAATGTTTTCTAAAGCAATTTCCGATCGCCTCTTTAAAATCACCCCCAAAAAGATATATTATTTAGATGATGAACGCTTCGGCCCCGAAGGTCGAGAAGTGCTAGATTTATAACATTTGAGCCTAAGGGTCTACCCTTGAACCTAAATTATGAATGCTAAAGAGTGGTTAGAAAAAGCAAGATCTGAAGGATTTGCCATCGGGGCGTTTAATGTTGATAACCTGGAAATTTTTAAGGCGGTGGTCGTGGCGGCGAAGAATAAAAGAAGCCCGGTGATGGTTGAATTTTCCGATGGTGAGGTTGAGTATTTCGGTACAAAAAACGTCGTTAGCTTAGTCCAAAATGCTAGGGAAGAAGAAGGGGTTACAATTTTAATAAATCTCGATCATTCTCCTAAACAGGAGAGCGTCGAGGAAGCAATTGAGGCCGGTTTTGAATTGGTTCACTTTGACGGATCAAAAGGCCCTTATGAAGAAAATGTCAGGATCACCAAAGAAATTGTGCCCAAAGCCCATGCTAAGGGACTAACCGTCGAAGGAGAAATAGATCATATCGCTGGTTCGTCCGAGGTACACAAAGGCGGGCTTGATCCGCAGGAAATTAAAAAAGCCTTGACTGATCCAGAACGGGCAGCAAGATTTGTTGCCGAAACTGGGGTGGATATTTTTGCTTCCTTTTTTGGCAACTTCCATGGGCTTTTCGAGGACCAACCAAAGATAGCGGACCTTGAGCTTTTAAAAAGAATTCGGCAAGCAGTACCAAACACCTTTTTATCAATGCATGGTGGCAGTGGGATTTCTGATGATCAAGTGAGGGAAGCGATCCGGGTCGGCGGAATCGTGAAAATTAATATCAACACCGAAATGCGGCAAGCTTTCCGCGTTTCCCTTGAGAAAGCTTTGCGCGAAAACCCGGAGGAATATGCCGTTTATAAGATTATGCCAGCAGTCATCTCAGCAATTCAGTCTGTTGTGGAACACAAAATAGACATCTTTGGTAGCGGCGGCAAAGCCTAACAAGGGTCTTCAAGTCTGACAAGGAGTCACCTTGTCACTTCGCAACAAGGAGACACCTGGTCAGACTCCTTGTTAGGAGCTATTCAATGAAGAAGCAAACACATCAAAAGCCAGTTAGTGTAAAAATCTTACAGTGGATTTATCTTTTGGTTTTCGTTTCGATTATCGCGGCGATAACGATTATCCATAATACGCAGCAGTCCTTTTTAGATGTTCTGCGAATTCCGACCTTTTTCCGAGCCGCCGAACCTTATGTCGGAATTTCTTATATCAGCTCGATGACTGCGTATCATTTTACTTTTGCTTATTTTCTGCTCATCATTTTGATTGATGCGGTCTGCCTATTTTGGTACTCCAATAAGTTTTTAAAACAATTAAGCCTCGTCTCCTCCTATTTCGGTTTTTTCCTAATTGGTTTTATAGTTCTATATTTCTTATATTCCTTTACCGTCATTGGTTTTTCTAGCCCGACCGCCGGAACCTCGGCGTTTGTTTTCCTAGTTCTCTCTTTCTCCTTCTTTTTGTTAGATCTGATTACCTTTTTCGTTGAAGAGGAAGGAATTTATCACCCGCGTTGATCAACCTTTCACTTCACAAATACCTTTCGAGCCAGTATACTTAATTTGAGAGGGTACTTTCCTATGGTGGATGTTGTAACAATCGGTTCAGCGACAAGGGATATTTTTCTGAAAAGCGAGTATTTTAAAGTTGAGGAAAACCCACGATCGCCAACCGATAAAGCAATTTGGCTTCCCCTCGGCGCAAAGATTGAAGTCGCCGATCTTATTTTCGAAACCGGCGGTGCAGCAACCAATGCAGCAGTAACTTTTGCCCGTCAGGGTCTTCAAACTACCTGTATTTGTCGGGTAGGCAATGATCCCGGCGGTAAAGCAATAATTGGGTCACTGCGAAGAGAGAAGGTAAATACCAACCTCGTCGTTAAAGACAGAAAAAATTACACTGGTTATTCGATTATTCTTGTGACGAAAGCTGGCGAACGAACGATTCTTGTCTACCGCGGGGCAAGTAGCCATTTTACGCAAGATTTGATACCGAAAGAAAAGCTTGCTACAAAATGGCTTTTTATCTCGAGCCTAGCTGGTAATGTCGATTTGCTTGATAAATTATTAACTTGGTCTGACAGCCAAAAAATCAACTCCGCGGTTATACCCGGTTCTGCCGAGCTTAAAAAGGGCGCAAAAGCCCTGGCCCCGATGTTTGCGCGAGCCGAGGTGGTTATAATGAATCGGCAAGAAGCAGCCGATCTGACCGGTATTGACATGGCTGAAAAAGAAAAAATTGTGCACAAAATGTGTCTTTTGACGAAAGGGGTCGGAGTCATCACCGACGGCCCTTACGGAGCAACCGCGTGCGATCGGCAGTTTCTTTATCATATCGGTACCCACGGCAACAAAGCAGTTGAGCGGACTGGTGCTGGCGATGCGTTTGCTTCTGGGTTTGTGGCCGGGTTAATTAAATTTGGTAGAATCGAGGGAGCGTTGGAACTAGCAGCGGACAATGGATCAAGTGTGATAAATTACTTTGGCGCAAAAAAAGGAATCTTACATTCGGGAGAACGACCATTTAAAGGAAGGGTTAAAATAACTAAAGAGCAGATAAGCGGATAAAATAAGCTAAAGCTTGTTATCACTTCGTTCAAAATTAGCTAGAGCATGTTTTTTCGAAGACTTAAAAATGAGAAACACGGTTGTTGAATTTTTTGCTCACCAATTAAACACTGATCCGGACATTTTGGGTAAAGCGGTTGATGCCCTTGAACGTATCACCGATAAAAAACACGTCCTCGAGCATTTTTATGAAGAGAACCACGAAAAAATCAAAACGATTCTTACCCATCTAAAACTTACCTATCCGGATGCGGAAGAACTCTATTCTGCGGTCGAGAAGATGGTAAAGCAGCTTGATAAGCAAATTTTTGATCTGCTTGATCGGCCGGTTTGTATTAGTAACGAAAGCTGTGCCAGTTTAATTTCGGCAGTTTTGGCTTTCCACCAGCACCGAGCCGGCTTTTTTATCAAAAGAAAAGTAGCCGAGAGGTTGTTGCGGGAAAACCCACCACCGACGATTATGCGTGAGCTTGGATATGATTCGGTAGACGAAATGTTGGATAAGGAAGATCTGTTTGAAATCTACGCCGCCCTGCGTTTTATGGAAAGCCGCGATTGGCTAAATTCAACTTATATTGCTGCCTACCGACGCTTAATCGGCGCTGATTTTGAATTCAGACCGATTGAGATTAAGGTGCTTGATGCCAACAAGTGGCAAAAGGTAACCGAGGTTTTTGTCCACAAAAAATTACATCCAATGACCCATCTAAAAGAGTTGGGTCTGATAGTCGTGGTCCCCAGCAAAGAACTGCAACATTCTTTGACTCTGTATCTGTTTGCTATGGCTAGTCATTATATGGGTGAGATCCACACTTATTCCGAATATTTTAAATATAATAGTGGAAAGGAAGATTTTGGAGATAAAATAGTTTCCGCCCTCCGTGGAGATGTGCCAAATGTCCTGTTAACCAAAGACAACCCAGATAAATGGTTGATAATCCAACGTTATTTGTTTAAAGAAGATCCTTCCGATGTTCGGTTGGGCGTCCCTCATATAAACCCAGAAGCACTTTATCACCGTGGGGGTTCTCATGTGCTTCTAAAATTTGAAAAAATAGTGCCCGATCTTGATTTCAAAATCTGGGAGCATACCAATTATTTAGCCGCTTGGTTTCCAATCAAAAAAGGCGGGCAGGCCCTGATTAATTTTAATTTCATGGATAATGTAATGGGTGTCATGAATGATCTGAGTTTTGCTGAACGCTACTCTTATCACTTTCACGAAGCCCTTTGGAATAAAATTTTCATTGATTATTTTGGGGTCGAGAAACTTGAAGGCGTGATTATCAAAAATCTTTTGGAGGGTTGGTTTGATATTCGAAAGCTTTAACAATTAACATGTGACCAGCGACACGTCGAAAAGTTCACAAAAATTATATCAGGCTTCGCCTGAAACAAGCTTGCCTGATGTAATCTTTGGCAAGATTATAATTTGGCACCTGTTACCGGTTACATGTTACTATTAAAAAAGGAGGTTTAAAATGTCTAAAAAAGTTTTTGTTGCTAGACCGATCCCAGAAGATGGAATTTTAATGCTTCGCAAGAGAGGTTTCCAAGTGGATGTAAACCCCGAGGATCGAGTGCTTTCCAAGACCGAGTTAAAAGAAGCCGTTGCTGGCGTAGATGGCATTTTGGCCCTACTGACCGACCATATTGATGGGGAAGTCCTTGATGCCGCGGGAAAACAGATGAAAATTGTTGCTAATTACGCAGTTGGTTATGACAATATTGATGTTGCGGCGGCCAAGGGAAGAAAGGTTTATGTCACCAATACGCCGGGGGTTCTTACTGAAGCAGTGGCCGAGCACACCTTTGCGCTACTTTTGGCAGCAGCGAAAAGGATCGTTGAAGCCGACCGTTTTACCCGGGAAGGAAAATTTAAACAGTGGGAACCACTTGGCTTTTTAGGTCCGCAGATTTGGGGGAAAACGATTGGGATTGTTGGCCTTGGCCGAATTGGTTCGTTCGTTGCCCAAATTGCCCGCGGCGGCTTTAATATGGAGATTTTGTATCATGATGTTGCCAGAAATGAGGAATTCGAAATGAGATTTTCCGCCATCTACCACGAACTACCAACCCTGCTTAAGAAGAGTGATTTTGTCACTTTGCACGTTCCACTGATACCGGCCACCCGTCATTTAATTGGCGCGAAGGAGCTGGGGATGATGAAGCCGACAGCAATCTTAATTAATACTTCTCGTGGGCCAGTGGTTGATGAAGTGGCTTTAGTGGAAGGTCTAAAAGCGAAAAAAATTGCTGGGGCAGCTCTTGATGTCTATGAACATGAACCGCAGCTTACACCGGGGCTAGTCGATTTACCAAATATTGTCATGACCCCGCATACCGCCAGTGCGACACACGAGGCACGGAGCGCGATGAGTCGAATTGCGGCTGAAAATATCACCGCTGCCTTGGAAGGTAAGACGCCACCAAACCTGGTAAAGTAGTTGAGCCAGCCCGTATTTTATGGCTGGTTCTTGCTGGGAGTATGAGTAACTTTGACAAGGTTGAAGAAATAAAAAAGCTTGATAGCAATAATATGATTGGTTCCCTGCAGGCTTTGGGGGACCAGTTAAAGGCGGCTTGGAGCGAGTCGCGATTAGTTCAAATTCCACCGGAATATAAAGATGTCCAAAATATAGTGGTCGCCGGAATGGGCGGCAGTGCCCTTGGTGCCCATTTTGTCCGCAGCGTTTTTGATGTTTCATTACCCATCCAAATTGTGAATGATTACCAACTACCTTCTTTTGTTGATGAAAAAAGCTTGCTAATTGCTTCGAGTTACTCGGGGGCAACTGAAGAGACTCTGTCGTCTTTGAAAGACGCTTTGGTAAAAAAGGCAAAGATAGTTGGAATCGCTTCAGGCGGGGAGCTTGTTGATATTCTGGAAAAAGAAAGCCGACCTTTTTACCAGTTTGATCCAAAATATAATCCTTGCGGACAACCGCGGATGGGAGTTGGCTATTCAATTGGGGGAACTTTGGGTCTTTTAGTAGGCCTTGGGTTTATTAACTTTAATGATCAGCAGATGGAGAAAGCTTTGGTAGGCCTCAGGGAACTGCAAAAAAGTTTTGATTTACCGTCCAGGACGCAAGAAAATCGGGCCAAGAAGGCAGCCCAGGCTTTATCCGGCAAAATACCAATTGTGATTGCTTCCGAATTCCTCTCTGGTAATGCCCACATTTTTGCTAATCAAATTAATGAAAGCGCGAAAACTTTTGCTATCTACCTACTTCTTCCAGAAATAAACCACCATCTTCTTGAAGGAATCCGCCTGCCGGAAAATCTTGGGCAAAGGATCAGATTCTTCTTTTTGGAAACAGGTCTTTACAGTGAAAAAATTAAAGCCCGTGTTAGGATAACAAAAGAAGTGCTGTCCAAATGGGGTATAGAATCCATTTCTTACAATATTCAAAGTAACGGCAAGTTCCAAGCTGCCTTTGAGGCTCTTGTCTTTTCTTCTTGGACCAGTTTTTATCTAGCAGTCGCTAACGAGATTGATCCGACACCAATTCCCAATGTTGACTTCTTCAAACAGCAACTAGCAAAGCTTGCTTAGCCCTTCGAACAACTTTCCCCCTATGTTATGATTGATTTACTGGAGAAAAATTATGGTAGATAAAATCTATGACCCGCTAAAGCGGGACGTAAATGGGATTTATGACACAATTATTATCGGTAGTGGCCCGGCGGGGCTAACCGCCGCGATTTATGCTTCGCGTGGCGATCTTAAAACTCTTGTTATTGCTGGCGTTGCAGCCGGCGGCCAGCTGATGCTAACCACCGATGTTGAAGATTTTCCTGGTTTTCCAGAAGGTATCCAAGGGCCAGAGTTGATGATGCGGGTGAGAGCGCAAGCCGAAAGATTGGGAGCGGAGATTGTCAATGAAGATGTCACCAGCGTCAATTTTTCTCAAAAACCATTCAAAGTTTTTGTCGGAGAGAAAGTTTATCTTGGTAAAACAGTCATAATCGCTACTGGAGCTTCGGCAAAATGGTTGGGTTTGGAAAGCGAGCAAAGGCTGATCGGTAAAGGTGTCTCGTCCTGTGCGGTGTGTGACGGGCCATTTTTCAAAGGGAAAAAAGTAGCGGTGGTTGGTGGCGGCGACAGTGCGATAAAAGAGGCCCTTTTCTTGGCAAAACTGGCAAGCAGCGTAACTGTAATTCATCGCCGCGACGCGCTCCGAGCCTTCCAATCCTTGCAAGATCGGGCTTTCGCCGCCTCGAATATGAAGTTTGTTTGGAATAGCGGTGTCGAAGAAGTTTTGGGTGATCAAAAAGTCGAAGGCGTTCGAATCAAAGACTTAAAAACCGGGAAAACCTTGAACCTAGCAATTGATGGATTATTTATTGCCATTGGTCACCAGCCAAACACCGGATTTTTGAAAGGCCAAGTCGAATTAGATCAAAAAAATTATATTGTTCTGAAAGACCACTCAAAAACCTCGGTGCCTGGTGTCTTTGCGGCTGGAGATGTCCATGATGGGTATTACCAACAAGCCGTGACCGCTGCCGCCGCTGGCTGTATGGCAGCGATCGATGCACAGGATTATTTGGAAGAAGAAAAGGTAAAATAAGTCTTCAATTCCGATCGGTTCTATTTCCCATTGTATAGAAAGGTTAAGAAAGCAGTCAAACTATTACTTACGCATAAAATAACCTCTTGACAACACAACATCTTGGTGTTAACTTAGATATTGGACTCAATATCTTGTGCTTAGTAGTTTCCACGTGTGAAAGACTAAATCTCCGAAATTCTGGGTAGGGCACGACGGGGCGAACTCTTTTTACCACAACAAGTGAGATTTCTTACGGTCAGTTGAAAAACCATGAAGTGTCCATATTGTGCTCACGATGAAAACCAAGTATTGGACTCGCGTGATTCGGAAGACCTTTCTTCTGTTCGCCGCCGCCGTGAATGTCTGAAATGCAGCAAGCGTTTTACCACTTACGAGCGGGTTGAAACGATCGATTTATTTGTAATCAAAAAAGACGGACGAAGAGAGCAATTTAACCGTAACAAGCTTCTTACCGGCATTCAGAAAGCCTGCGAGAAGCGGCCAATTTCCATGGACACCATTGAAGAAACCGCTAATGAAATTGAACAAGATCTCCGTAAACGTGAGACTACCGAAATTCCTAGCAAGTTGATCGGCGAATTGGTGATGAGGCGGTTGAAAGTTTTAGATAAAGTAGCCTATATCCGCTTTGCTAGCGTTTATCGTGCCTTTGGCGATGTCGGATCTTTCGAAAAAGAAGTCAAGAATTTATTAAAGTCGGAAAAAACTACCGGCAGCGCTTAAAGGAAGTTAGACTTCCCAAGTAGGGGCCAACTCATGAGGAAAAAATCTGGCAAAAAATCTTCTACAAAACCAGGGACAAATTTTGACCCAAAACTGCAATCAGAACTTGCATCTTTGATAACCGATTCGGCCAAAACAGAGTTAGAAGGAATAAGAAAGAAAGTTTTCGTTGATCGCTACTCTCTTAAAGATGCTGACGGTGAATCGCTCGAAGAAAATCCAGAGCAAATGTGGTGCCGAGTAGCCGCTGGTATTGCTCAAGTGGAAAAAACCAAGCACGCCCAAAAAGAGTGGGCGGTTCGTTTTTACAATACCCTGAAAGATTTTAAATTTGTTCCTGGTGGCCGAGTCCTTTCGGGGGCTGGTACGCCATTTGAAGTTACTTTCTACAACTGTTTTGTCATTCCCTCCCCCCATGATTCCCGGGATGGGATCCTCGATAACCTCAAAATTATGGTCGACATTTTTAGCCGCTCTGGCGGAGCGGGCATTAATCTTTCGTCGCTGCGGCCCCGGGGTGCGAGAGTAAAGAAGGTAAATGGGAGAAGTTCGGGACCGGTAAATTGGGCCTCCCTTTATTCCACTGCTACTCACGATGTTATTCAGCAAGGTGGAACCCGCCGCGGCGCCCTGATGCTGATGCTTAATGATTGGCATCCAGATGTCATCGAATTTATTGAAGTAAAGCGCGATCTAACCAAAATAAACGGCGCTAATCTTTCAGTTTGCATATCCGACGCTTTTATGGAGGCAGTGGAGCAGGATCGCGATTGGGACTTGGTCTTTCCTGATATCGAAGAGCCGCATTATGATCAGCTTTGGGACGGCGATTTAGAGAAATGGCAGGGCTTGGGTAAACAAATTAAGGTCTACCGGACCCTCAAAGCTCGCGAGATTTGGGACAAGATCGGCCACGCTGCTTGGGCAAGCGCCGAACCAGGCGTCCATTTTATTGAAAGAAGTAACAAACGCAGTAACACTTGGTATTTTGAAAAAATAATTTCTACCAACCCGTGTGGAGAACAACCGCTTGGCGCTTGGGCAGTCTGCAACTTGGGATCGATGAATCTCACCGCTTTCGTAAAGGACGCCCGCCTGCCATCGCCTGATGGCGAAGCCTCTGGCGGGCAGGGCAAGATGGATTATAGCTCTCTTGCTGAACATGCTAAAGTGGCAATCCGGTTTATGGATAATGTGATTGATGCCACTGGCTATTACTTTGAAGAGAACAAGCGTCAGCAAATAGGTATTCGTCGGATCGGTCTTGGGGCGATGGGTTTGGGGGATTGCTTGATCATGATGGGTCTGCGGTACGGAAGTCCGCAGGCCATGCAAGTGGTTGAGAAAATTTACCGAACAATTCGGGATGCGGCCTATGAGGCAAGTATTGAGCTTTCCGCCGAAAGAGGCCCGTTTCCCAATTTTGATAAAGAGAAGTATCTGCAGGGTTGGTTTATTAAAAAGTTGCCAGAGTCTACTCGCGAAAAAATTGCTAAGTACGGTATCCGAAATGCTGTCCTTTTGACACAAGCGCCAACTGGAGCGACTAGTTTACTGGTGGGAGTTTCCAGCGGCATTGAGCCGGTTTATGATTTTGCTTTGGTTCGCCGCGACCGAATTGGTGAGCACGTAATTTACCATCCGCTTTACCAAAAGTGGCAGGAAGAACATCCGGGGGAGTCACTTCCAGATTATTTCGTTACCGCCAATGATCTGACGCCAGAAGAACATGTCCGGATGCAAGCAACGATCCAAGAGTACACCGATTCTTCGATTTCCAAAACAGTTAATGCGCCCAACAACCACACCGTAGAGGATGTTAAAAAGCTTTACACCCTAGCTTATGAACTGGGTTGCAAGGGGGTTACTTACATGCGAGATGGCTCTCGTGAAGGGGTACTTTCCCACATTAGTAGCGAAAAGAAGGAGGACCTGCCCGCCGGCAGGCAGGAAACAAAAGAAGAAGCGCCGGTCACAATCGAACTAAACGGTGAAACACCGGGCGCTACTGCCTCTATGCCTGTGCGTTTGCGTAAGCGTCCAGATTATCTCCAAGGGCTGACCAGACGGATCGCTACCCCAGTGGGACATGCTTTTGTGACAATAAATGCTGATGATCAGGGTAATCCGTTCGAGGTGTTCATTAATGTTGGGAAGGCCGGTAGTGACATTACCGCCGATGCCGAAGCGATTGGCCGACTTGTTTCCCTGGCCCTGCGTATTCCTTCCGACTATTCGCCAAGGGAAGTGGCTAGTCAGGTGGTTAATCAACTGGTCGGGATTGGGGGATCAAGTCAACGCGGTTTTGGTAACGGTCGGGTTCATTCCTTGGCTGATGCCATTGCCAAGGCCCTCTCAGAATATTTAGCCGAACATCGGCAGTCAAAGCAAGAAGGTAATGGAGATGGCAAGACTGCTTTAGAACAAAAAGAGCCAGAAAAAAACGAGGAAATTAAAGAGCCCGTTTCGGGCGAGCAATATCCTTTACTAGTCGCGGAAGAGGCCCGCCGCGATATTTGTCCGAAATGTGGAATAGCTAGTTTTGTGTCTGAAGAGGGCTGTAAGAAGTGCCACTCATGTGGGTATTCCGAATGTTGATTTTGTCTTGACAGATTAAACTAAAGGTTGTAGTGTAATTTTACTTTAACAATATAAAAAGTCAAAAGCTCCGAAGTCTTTGGAAATCAGACGCTGTGCCGCAACCGTAATAGCCGGGTCGCAGGCTTTTGACTATTAATTAATCCTTCGAGCAAAGGAGGTGAAAAGAAAAACCTTTAACCAACCGACTTTGCCGGTTGGTTTTTTGGTAAATATAGCATTCTCCGTATCTAAATTCGTCCCGACAAGTCGGGAAGTAATTTAGGTACTCTCGAATGCTGCGACCATTATCATGGACTTGAAAAATTCGCAAACAAATTGGTTTGCCGCCATAGCAATTTTAATATTTGTGGCCTTTGGTGGGTATTTCCTAAGCAGCAATGTAAATGTTCAGGAAAAAGGCCAGATTGACGATGCCGCAGTCACTCACAACGAGCAGATCAAGAAAATTAAAGCAAGCGTTCTTATTAACCCTGGAGAGAAGCAAAGCCAACTTTTGAGCGCCCAAGAGGCTGCGATAGAAGAGGGGAAAACAGCTCTGGATCTGACTAAGCAAGTTGCCAAAGTAGAAACCAAAGGCGAAGGACAAAACGCGTTTGTTATTTCAATCAACGGAAAAGTTGCCAACAGTGTAAAAAAAGAATTTTGGGAATTCCTTGTCAATGGGAAGCCAGCCGAAGTGGGGGCGGGCTCTTATCAATTAAAAGACGGCGATAAAATCGAGTGGCGTATCAGCACTTATTAGTCTACTGACTACAGTCTACCGACTACGGCTGTAACAAAAGCTGTAGTCTGTAGTCCGTGGACAGTAAGCTTAAGCTATATCTCGACAAACTAATAAATCCTTCGGTGATTATTTTGATAGCCGTAGTTGCCCGGTTGTTTCCCCACCCACCAAATTTCGCACCGATTGCCGGTATGGCTTTGTTCGGCGGGGCTTATCTTAACCGCGGCTACGCAATAGCAATTCCGATTATTGCTTTGTTCGTTAGTGATCTGTTTATTGGTTTTTACTCGCCGGCTATTATGATCTCGGTTTACGGCTCGTTTGTTTTGACTGGGTTGATCGGATTGTGGTTAAAAAAGCGGAAATCGTCAAGGAATGTCGTTTTAGCTGCCATTAGTTCATCAATTTTATTCTTTATCGTTACCAATTTCGCGGTTTGGCTCGGCGGTTGGTATCCGAGGAATTTGCCTGGATTAATCGAATGTTACACTCTCGCCTTACCCTTTTTCCGCAACACCCTCCTTGGCGATCTTTTTTACACAGGGGCGTTTTTTGGCGGGTATGAGTTGGTCTTGCGGTTAGTCAGAAAACCGGCTGTAGAAACCGTTACACGATAGCCACCACTTTCTTGCTACTGTCTCTTCCTTTGAGTATAATCAAATAAGTTTGGAGGTTTAAATGGCGAAATTAAATAAATATATGTTTCGAGAGTACGATATCAGAGGACGGGAGAGTGAAGACGGACTTAATCCAACGTCCATTAATTTAATCGCCAGGTCCTATGGGACGTTCCTAAGAAAAAGAAAAGTTACTACGGCCGTTGTCGGTCACGATAATCGAAAGACCTCGGAAGATTTTTATGAGGCGGCGATTGAGGGGTTAAGAAGCACAGGGGTAGATGTGATTGCTGTCGGGACAATTCTTGCGCCAATGATGTATTGGGCCCAGTATCACTTTAAAACAAAAGGCGGCTTGATGATTACTGCTTCCCACAATCCGGTTGGTTGGAATGGCTTGAAATTGGCCTACGGTTATTCCTACACTTTGATTGATGATGAGGTCCAAGAGATTTGTCAAAGGGCGGCAAAAGAAGACTTCATAAAAGGCGAAGGCGGTTTGAAAGAAGAAAATATCAACGCTGCTTATGTTGATGATTTGTTGAGTCGAGCTAAGCTCCATAGAAAATTAAAGATTGTGATAAATACAGGGAATGGTACCAGTGGGATAATATCACCGACATTATTTAAAAAGTTTGGTTGCGTTGTTGTCGAACACAATACCAAACTTGACCCTTCCTACCCACATTATCCTCCCAACCCCGCTAGGGTGGATATGATGGAAGACACCGCTAAGGTTGTCGTTGCCAACAAGGCGGATGTTGGTTTAGCAGTTGATGCTGATGGCGACCGATTAGGTGTAGCTGATGAAAAAGGAAATGTGATTTGGCCGGATCGCTGGTTGATACTTCTTTCAAGATTGGTTTTGCTAAAACATCCTGGAGCAAAAATTATCTTTGATGTCAAAGTCTCCCAGGCTTTACCAGAGGATATTGAAAAACATGGTGGAGTACCAATAATGTGGAAGACAGGCCACTCTTATATAAAACAAAAACTTCACGCAGAAAAAGCAACTCTAGCGGGTGAGATGAGTGGTCATGTATTTTTTGTCGAGGATTTTTATGGTTTTGACGACGCCAATTTTGCCGCCTTGAAACTTTTAGAATACATCTCTTCAAAAAAAGAACCGTTCTCTAAAATTATTGAAAAAACCCCCTATTATGTTTCTACCCCGACACTACATGCTCCCTGCCCAGATGAAGTTAAATATAAGGTAGTCGAAAAGCTAGCAAAAGAATTTAAAGATGAAGGTTATAAAATGATCGATATAAGCGGCGCGAGGGTTTTGTTTGGCGATGGTTGGGGATTGGTGCGTGCCTCCTCAAACTTACCGGTGTTAGTTATTCGTTTTGAAGCAAAAACAGAACGAAGACTTAAAGAAATTGAAAAGATTTTCAGGGAGAAATTGGGAAAATTTAAAGATGTAGGTATGAAGTGGGAGTCTGGTTAGATATGAGTAAAGAACTCGACGTAGCCATAAAAGCAGCGAGGCAGGCAGGGGAAATTTTGAAGGAAAATTTCCACAAAGCTAACCCGAGAACCTTAAAAGAGGGCGGTAGTTGGGTGACCGAAGTTGATAAACTTTCGGAAAGAAAAATAATTTCGATTATTAAAGAAAATTTTCCCAGCCATTCAATTATTGCCGAAGAAAGCGGTCTTGCTAAAAAAGATTCCGAATATCTTCGGCTTATTGATCCATTAGATGGTACCACTAATTATGCTACCCACCTGCCTTTTTTTGCCGTTTCTATTGCCCTCGCAATAAATAGAGGGGTAGTGCTTGGGGTAGTTTATGATTCAATTCATGAAAATTTGTATAGCGCGGAAAAAGGAAAAGGCGCAAAGTTGAACAATTCCCCAGTAGGCGTATCTCAAACCGAGGAACTACGACAATCAATGGTTGGTTATGCTCGACCGAAGAAAGTCAAAGAAAGATTCGTTGAAATCTTCGCAAAGGTAGAACTTGCTTCCAGAACACCGAAGATTTTGGGTAGCATGGCTTTGGAACTTTGTTACGTTGCCGATGGTAATTTGGATGCTGCCATTTTAATTAAGCCGAACGGTTGGGATTTGGCCGCTGGCGCCTTAATCGTCCAGGAAGCCGGTGGTAAAGCCACTGATTTTGAAGGGAATCCTTGGTCTTTAGATTCAAAAGATATTTTGGCTACAAACGGAGAAATTCATCAGGAGCTTTTAGAAACCATCAATCATTGATCGTCTATTACCACTAGATATCCCCTTGACCTTTCCAATATTATTAAAGCAAAGGAAATAGACAATGGTGAAAAGACAGGGAATGGCTAGAGAATATATTTGCCCGATGGATCCGGATGTGGTGAAAAAAGGACCGGGGAAGTGCCCAAAATGCGGGATGGACTTAGAGCAAATTCAAAGATCAAAGATCAAAGATCGAAAGGAACACAATGACCATCATTTCGGAATGGAAGAGAATTTCAAGCGCCGTTTCTTTCTTGTCCTTCCTCTAACAATCGTGGTTTTGCTTCTTTCCCCTAAGATTCAGCAGTGGTTTCACTTCTCAATTACCTTTCCTGGCGTTGGACTGGTCCTTTTTCTTCTCGCTTCAATTATTGTCCTTTACGCTGGCTGGCCTTTTTATCAAATGGCGGCTGGGGAACTGCAAAAGCGCAATCCGGCAATGATGACCCTGGTTTCTCTGGCTGTTTTATCCGGCTATGTTTTTAGTGTGGCGGCAACCTTTCTTTTTCCTGGAGAATCCTTGTATTGGGAAATATCTACTTTAGTTTTAGCTTTTCTTTTTGGCCACTGGATGGAGATGAGAGCGGTACGGGGTGCTAGTGGTGCGTTGGCCGAGCTAGCAAAATTAATTCCGCCAACGGCACACAAGATAAGTTCAAAAATCAACCTTCGTCCCAAGCTCAGGGCGAGGGAAAATCAAAAATCAAAATTTAGAACTGAAGTAGTAGATGTAAAAACGGAAGAGTTGGTGAAAGGCAACCTGGTCTTGGTTAAGCCAGGGGAAAAAGTACCGATTGATGGAGTAGTAGTCGATGGTGAAAGTTCGGTTAATGAGGCGATGATCACCGGTGAATCAAGGCTAATCCATAAGAAAAAAGGCGACGAGGTAATCGGCGGAACAATCAATCAAGACGGTTCTTTAACTGTTCAGGTGACAAAAACCGGAGAAGAAACCACGGTCGCCCAAATAATGGAACTTGTCAGATCCGCCCAAGAATCAAAACCACCAGTTCAAAAACTGGCCGACCGAGCCGCTAGTTGGCTGACATGGATTGCCTTAACAGTTGGGATTGGGACTTTTATCTTTTGGTTCTTCATTAGTCCTCAAGGAGCAATTTTTGCCGTGACAGCTGCGATTGCCGTGATCGTCATTGCTTGTCCCCATGCTTTAGGACTGGCAATTCCCACTGTGACAACGATTACTACTTCGTTGGCCGCTAAAAATGGGATATTGATTCGCGACATGAAAGCAGCAGAGGTTGCTCGGAAGTTAACTTACGTAGTTTTCGACAAAACTGGCACGCTTACGCAAGGGAAATTTGGTGTCAGTGAAATAATTCCCTTAGCTGACGTGCCACCGAATGAGGTTCTACGATTGGCCGCGGCGGTCGAGTTTCATTCCCAACACTCAATTGCCGCTGGTGTGGTTGAAGAAGCTAAAAAAAGAAACGTTAGTTTTGAGCCCGCAAAAAACTTTCAGTCATTTCCGGGTAAAGGGGCAGTCGGTGCAGTTGATGGTCAGAAGATAAGTGTTGGAAACAAATCTCTAGTAGTTGATTCCGGACTAAGTTCACAAGAATTCACGGAAGCGACTGCTGGAATCGAGAAGCGCGGGCTCACTTTCGTTGTTGTTGCACTCGAGAAAAAGTTGGTTGGGATTTTAACTTTGGAAGATCTGATCCGTCCAGAATCAAAAGAGGCGATTAATTCCCTCAAAAAAATGGGTATAAATACAGCGATGTTGACCGGTGATACTACTGTTATCGCCGCTTCTGTTGCTAATCAGCTTGGAATTGATACTGTTTTCGCCGAGGTATTACCGGAAGACAAAGTTAATAAGATTAAAGAGCTGCAAAATCAAGGTAACACCGTCGCGATGGTAGGTGATGGTGTGAATGATGCCGCTTCTCTTGCCCAGGCCCATGTCGGAATTGCGATTGGGGCCGGTACTGATGTGGCGGTTGAGTCAGCAGAGATTGTCTTGGTCAAAAATGACCCTCGTGATGTGGTGAAGGCAGTAAAATTATCCCAGAAAACAAATATTAAAATGAAACAAAATTTGGCTTGGGTAGCAGGTTATAACCTGATCGCCATCCCAGTCGCAGCGGGGATCCTTTTTCCTTTTGGGATTTTACTTCGTCCGGAATGGTCCGCCCTTCTTATGAGCGCTAGTTCCATTATCGTCGTGGTAAATGCTTTGACACTGCGAAACGCCAAACTGGCTTAAACAAATTCCGGAATAAATTCAGGTAAGTTTGCGGCGGTTATCGTTACTTGCTTTATTTTTCCTTCAATGTATTTTTTCGCCACTTTTCGCAAAATTCCGTTTATCGTTCGTTGCAGGGAACGAACATCGACATCATAACCAAAGGGCTTTATAACGTGGGGCCAAGCGTCTTCGGAAAATTTAACAATCGTTGGTTTCAGGCCTACGTTTTCCATCTCTCTCGGCAGTAAGTAATCGCGGGCAATATGGATTTTGTCCTCATCGGTGTAACGGGGCATAATGATTATTTCTAGACGATCCGTAACCGCGGCTGTGATATTGCCCATTTTATTGGCCGAGCAGACAAAGAGTACTTCTGATAAATCAAACGGGTGGTCAATGTAATAATCGGTAAAGGCGCTATTTTGTTCAGGGTCAAGCAGTTCCAGAAGTATGCCCATGATGTCGCTTTCTGCGCCTTCAGCGATGGAATCGATTTCATCAAGCAGTATCACCGGGTTTTTGGTTCCAGATCGCCGTAGACTTTTAATGATTAATCCTGGTTCGGCTTCTGGGTAGGCTTTTGCTTGACCGCGGAGAATAAGTGGTGAGCTCATCCCTCCCATGGCGATACGGATAAATTGCCTACCGAGGGTCTCCGCAATGGATGCGGCTAGCGAAGTTTTCCCAGTTCCAGGCAATCCCACGAAACATAACACTGGTGAGCGAGAGAGTTTCACCACGCTACTTTTTTCCTGTTCCGATTGCAGTTTTAAAACCGCTAAATATTCCAAAATGCGCTCTTTAATTACCTCCAAGCCATAATGATTTTCATCTAAAATTTGTTTACCGGTTTCCAAGTCCAGTTTGTCTTTGCTTCTTTGAGACCAGGGCAAAGCGAGGAGCCACTCTACATATTTGGTGGTTTGCTCAAATTCGGCTTGGTAAAAAGAATGCCGCATACTTCGGTTTAGTCGTATTAATATTTCTTTAACATCTTCCTTTAGATTGATAGGGAGGTTGGAGGTGTTGACTTTCGTAAGGATACCTGCCACCTCCGAAAGCAAGCTTTCATCGGGAGTCGTGGAACGATTGGTGGTTGCGTTTTTGACTTGTTTTGGTGTTCTGAATTGGTAGGCAGTTTTCTTCATCTTGATAATCCTATTACATCATGCGAAGCAGGATATACCTTTAGTTTAGCGACTTTAGCTGCTCTCGTCAAACTTACAGTTTAAACGTTGGTTTTTAAGACAGAGGCTGCTATAATTTAAGACCATGAATAAAAACCAGCCAAATCATGTCGCAATAATTATGGATGGCAATCGCCGGTGGGCGCAAGCTAGGCGGCTACCAATCCAAAAAGGTCACGAAGCGGGAGCCGATGCGCTGGAACTGGCTATACGCTCGGCAATTAAATTTGGTATTAAATATCTGACCGTTTTTGCCCTTTCCACCGAAAACTTGCGGGAACGTAGCAATTTTGAAATCTCTTTTTTATTCTCGTTACTTGAAAAAGGGATCAAGGAGAAACTTGCTGTTTTAGAAGAAAATGGTGTGTCCGTAAAATGTTTCGGTGATCTTACTGCTTTGCCTTCGAGGCTTCAGCAACTTTTGGCAGCGGTGGAAGAAAGACTTTCCAGAAACCGCCGACTTTTCCTAAACGTAGCTATTAACTACGGTAGCAGAGATGAGATTGTTCAGGCGGTGAGAAGAATTGATAAAAGTCCAGGCGAAATAAGCGAAGAAGACATTGAAACTCACCTTTATACAGCCGGTATACCAGATCCAGATTTAATTATCCGCACTGGTGGGCAGGCCCGGCTTTCCAACTTTTTACTTTGGCAGGGATCTTACGCCGAGCTTTACTTTACCGATACTTTATGGCCAGGTTTTACCGAAAAAGAGTTCAAAGAAGCCTTGCAAGATTATCGGCAGCGGAAAAGAAATTTTGGGCGTTAGGACTGCAAGGCGAGGAGTCAACTGTTTTGGCGGTTGGTTTAACGACCGAAAGGCAAGGAACCTTGGATGTAAAGGTAGGTAGCGATTGCAGCGATAATTAAGATGATTAGGATTATGAACACAACTACCGGGAAACCGCCTTTTTTCTTCTCACCTTCCGCCGCTGTTTCAAGAGCCGCTTTCCCGCTTGGGACCTGCCAAGGTAAAGGAGCTTCTGGCGCCGTCGGAGTTGGTGAGAGGTCTGGCGAATCTAGAGGCATACTTCCATCTTGAGCCGCCCGGACGTTTGGGTTTGTCCGTAACCAAGGTGGACCGATTTCCTCACCAGCCAAGGACGACTGTGCAGGCGGTGGTGGGGTGGGAGCAGATGCCGCCGATGAATCATCCCCAGCTGCAGGTGGAGAAACCTCCGATCCGGTGGTAGGTTGAGCTGGAGGTGGTGGCGGTGGAGCAACTGGCTCGGTCGGTGTAGTCGGAGGAGGAGTTAGTTCTGCCTCTGGTGCAGGCGGTGGGGGTTCGGCGTTTGTTGGTGGCGGAGAAGCCGGTTCTTGACTAGCCGGTGGATTGATTGGAGTCTCACTGGTACCGGTTTCTGGCTTGATAGGATCGGTTGGTGTTTCAGCCATCGTCTTTTGCCAAAATAAAAAGGCAGCTCCTTTTATTTAAGTTAACGGTTTTTGTGGCAATTGTCAAGTGATTTCCAAAGATTTGGGATTAGAGGTCAACAATTGTTTGGATTTTTGACCAAAGGAAGCAAAAAGGGTATAATCGCAAGATTACATCTCGCAATTGTTTCTCTAGCGAGATATAATTCGTTCTGATTCCTTAAATCTTGGCCCGAAGCTTAGCTTTGGGCTAGCCACGCTGAGCGTGGCCCCATCGTCTAGTGGTTCAGGACACGGCGTTCTCAGCGCCGAAACACCGGTTCAAATCCGGTTGGGGTCACCATCTTTGGCCGAGGTTTCAGGCGGCAAACCGACGGCTGCTGCTGGAAGCCTTGAGGCTACCTGCTTGGTTATTGACAAAGGGCCATTTTCTTGGTATCATGTGTTGTAATCTTTGATACTTGGACTGTCCTCGGGTTTGAGTATTTAAGTTTGTAAAATCAAACATAATAATGGAGTCCCCGAGCAGTCGGGGTATTTTTGTCCCAAAAACCTACCCGCAAGGATATCTATGGAAAAAGAAAAAGTCTTTCTAACCCGCGAAGGATTAGAAAAACTAAAAAAAGAATACAATCACCTTGTTAATAACAAGAGGAAAGAAGTAACAGCTCGGATTTCGAAAGCGAGGGAGTATGGTGATATTAATGAAAATACCGAATACGACACCGCTAGGGAGGAACAATCTTTTATTGAAGGTAGAATATTAGAATTGGAAGAGATTCTGCGGAATGCTCAAGTTGTCGAATCAAAAGAGAAAGCCGACGCTGTTTGTATTGGTTCGAGGGTAAAAGTCGAAGTCGATGGTGACCGAGACGAGTTTGTGATTGTTTCCTCGGTCGAGGCAGATCCGATGCAAGGAAAAATTTCCGATGAAAGCCCAGTCGGAAAATCTTTGATTGGTGCTAAAGTTGGCGATGTGGTTACTGTTTCTTCGACAATTAAATCCACATATAGGATCTTGGAGATCAATTGATCTCCAATCTCCTGCGAACTTCGTTCCTAAAAATCCTCGAAATAAATTAGATTTTTGTTTACCGCTTCAGCCAACTCTAAGAATCTTAAGGAGTAACTAAAATTTTAGCCTTTTGCGTTGTTTGTCCCCCGAACCTAAAAATTCCGCTCGTTAAAACCTTTAGCTTGCCCAAAGGGTGAATTTAAACTCTAGGCATGTTATAATCAATTTTCTTATGAAAGAACTAATCGAGTTTTTTGTTGAGGTAGGCAGATTAAAAAGTCTAAAACGGCGTGGTTGGCTAATGCGGGATATCGCAGATCCAGAAACAGTCGCCGATCATGCCTATAGGGTTTTATTCTTGGCGTGGATTTTTTCTCGTGGTCGGGCTATTAATACGAAGAAGGTTTTAAAGATGGCTCTTGTCCACAGCCTTTCAGCTGTCTACATCGACTACATCAGCCCTTACGACAAGCTCCTAGAGGTAAAAAGTTATTCCGAAGCCCAGAGAAGGTACCCGGCTCTTGTCGTCCGGGCGCCAGTTCAGGTTAAAGAATTGATTCAAACCAAAAGATTCCAGGAAGAAAAAAAGGCGCTTGAAAGACTTGTTAAAGGGCTACCAGAGGAAATTTCGTCAAAGATAATCGATCTTTGGATTGACTTCGAAACCAGTTCCAGCAAAGAAGCAAAATTCTTACGAACCATTGACAAATTAGAAAACCTACTTCAAGCCATAGATTATCGTAAGCAGTTACGAAAAGAATTTCTTACCCCCTTCTGGGCTCAGATTCGGGAAGTAACTGACGACCCCAAGCTGGTTAGTTTTATTAATGGCTTAGATCAGTATTTTCGGGAAGGAAAAGCCAAAAAACGGACGACCCAAAAAATGATTGAGTTCATTCAAAAGTTGGGGGAACTGAAGAAGATTCAGAGGAAGGGCTGGGTTATCAGAGGTATCGAAAATCCCGAGTCACTTGCTTCACATTGCTTCAGGACCGCGCTTATCGCTTGGCTACTTTCTACCAGAAAGAGAGTTGATAAAGAAGTAATTATTGTTATGACACTTGTCCATAACCTATTTGCTCCTGTGATTGGTGATACTACTCCTTACGACAAACTGACCAAGGTGGCTAAAAACGAAAAGAGATTATTTGAGACTTTACCTTGGTTTGGCTCGCGGCAGGGTAAAGAAGTGCTGGCAGTAGAGAGGTTACAAACAGAAGCAAAAGCCTTAGATAAAGTAATTAGCCTCTTGCCCGATAGTCTGCGCCGCGAAATAAAATATTTGTGGCTCGAATACAAGACGGGGGCTAGTAAAGAAGCTAGATTTGCTAGGCAGATAGATAGAATTGAGGGTGTTATTCAGGCGATGGAATATCATGAAAAAGATCGGTCGATTCCTGTCAAGGCCTTCTGGCTTGAACTAAAGGAGCTGATAGATGATCCTCTGCTTGCTGACTTTGTCCAGCAAATGGATTATTATTTCTTACAACGCGGTAAGCAGTAGCAACCCAGTTGCTTGACAAACTCATAGCATAAAGTTACAATTCCACGCATTCTACACCAGCCTCAAAAATCTGCGAGGAAAGGAGGGAGCCAAGATGAGGCGGGTGGTGTATCTGACTTGGGCGGTGGTTGTCCTTTGCTTCCTTTGGCTCCTTCCTTCTACCGCTACTTTTTCCCAGTCTGGAGTTGGGAAGGCTGTCGGGGCATCGGAGAAGCACTCGCCGCTAGTAGGTTGGCTTTCTCGTCGCGTTGAGGAACGGAGGCGATCGAGGCGGATAAAACTCTACGCAGAGATCTACCGGTTCGTCGCTGAGCATTGCGAGTCGGTGTGGTCGGGGACAACAAGGAGAGGGTTTGTTGCCTTAGACTCCAAGAGGCCACAAACAGTCCAAGAGCATCGCCTGCGTCTCCGATGGATCTTCATTGAGGAGGCGTTCAGGGAGGGACTCTCCCTCAGTGAGATCATGGAAGGGGTTTGTGGAGCCGATGTTCACGAGACGGACGAGGCGGCTAGTGGAAAGGATAAGGCTCGCCTGCCACTGCCTAGCCATCGATCAAGGAGAGCCCGGTTTGTAATTGGGTGGTGGCCTGACCATCCCTGGATACCACAGCCTGGCGGATTGAGCGAGGAGTGGGTGGCTAGCTACCGCGCCGGCCGTTCCGAGGTAGTGAAGTTCCTCGCTAAGAAAAGAGTTCGGAAAGATGTCGCCCAGGCGATTCTGAGATACATCGACAATTTTCATCTCGGGATGAGCCGAGTTTGGGTGCTACTCCGCGACTGTCACTACTTGGAACTTGTCCGAGAGGGCATACGCGAGAAAGTTCCGGCTCGCCACTTCGCCTTGGACGCTGTAACCAACATCGTCTACCCGAGTATCCGCCTGAAGGTTTTGCAGGAGTACGGAGAGGCAGTGAAGCGAGGAGAGCAGGAACCGCTCGAGATTACGTGAGCCTCCACTATCCAGCCCGGTGGAGGCTTTCCTTTTTCTTGCCTCTAAAACTTGTTTCAGCGTATACTAAAGGTATGTTTTGGGCTGATAAAATTGCCAAAGAATTAGCGAGGACCGGAAAGCCACAGCTAGTTGATGATGCCAAAACTCCTTCGGGCCGCGTCCACGTCGGAGCACTGCGGGGTGTAATCATTCACGATTTGATTTATAAAGCGCTGGTGGCCGCTGGGGCGTCCGCTCGTTACACCTTTGTTATTGATGATCTTGACCCCATGGATTCCCTTCCCGTTTACTTACCAGCCAAAAAGTTTGAAAAATATATGGGCGTTCCTCTGAAAAATATTTCCGCACCGACCGAGATGTCAAAGTTTGAACCTGAAGGCCAGGCCTTGGAAGCTAAATATTATGCTGAATATTATGCCAAAGAGTTTATCGGTGTTTTCAATAAACTTGGTGCGAAACCAGAAATTCTTTGGAGCTCGCGGCTTTACAGCGAAGGGAAACTCGACCAACAAATTAAACTGGCACTAGATTCCGCTGAAAAGATCCAGGAAATTTACGAAAAGATTTCCGGCTCAAAAAGACCGCGGGATTATATTCCCTTTCAGCCAATTTGTGAAAATTGTGGCAAGGTTGGTACTACCTATGCCGAAAAGTGGGACGGAAAGTTTGTCCATTACGAATGTTTGGAGAAAAAGGTCGAGTGGGCAGCCGGTTGCGGGTTCAATGGAAAAGTCTCGCCGTTTAGGGGGTCTGGTAAGTTGCCATTTAGAGTAGAATGGCCGGCGAAATGGGCGGCGCTTGGTGTAACTGTCGAAGGTGAAGGAAAAGACCATGCCTCTAAGGGTGGTACCCGTGATACGGCCAATGCGATTTCTAAGGAAATTTTTAATTACGAGCCTCCTTACGATATCCCTTATGAACATTTTCTTCTTTCTGGTCAGAAGATGAGTAGTTCTAAAGGAGTTGGTGTTTCGGCAGTTGAGATGGCGGAGATTTTGCCGTCGGAGGTTTTACGATTTCTAATGGTTCAGACTCGACCGATGCAGCATATTGATTTTAATCCCGAGGCCGAATATACCTTCCCAAAACTTTTCGATGATTTTGATGCGGCGAGACTTTCCAAAGATGCTGATTTAAAAAGAGTTTATGAGTTATCACAGGTGGATGGAGAGCCGAAGGATTACTTTACCCCCCGCTTCCGAGATTTAATCAATTTCGTTCAAATGCCCGTTATCAGTGATCAGCTAATCAAGAAGGCAGAAGAGATAAAAGGAACTAGATTAACGGAAGAAGACAAAAAGGAATTTGAGAACAGGGTAAAGTATGTTAAAATTTACTTAGAGCGATTTGCACCAGAAGAAGTCAAATTTTCGGTTAAGGAAACTTTGCCAAGAGAAGCAAAGAATCTTACTGATAAGCAGAAAAAGCTACTACTTGCAATTGTCGATCTAGTAAAAGAAGCAAAGGAACCGGAAAATTTTCAAAACGAGATTTACCAATTAGGTAAAGAGCTGGAGCTGTCTTCAGCCGAGACGTTTAAAGCGATTTACCTTGCTCTTTTAGGAAAAGAATCCGGTCCAAAAGCGGCATGGCTGGTTTTAAGTTTGGATAAAGAGTTTGTAAAAGAAAGGTTTGAAGAAGCAGCGGAGTAGAATTAATAATTTAGAATTCAGAATGCAGAGTGGAAGATAAAACGAACAAAGTGAAAGAAGTAGCGGTCTATACTGCCGAAAGCCCAGCAATTGCCCAGATGCTGGTCGAAAAGCTTTCCAATTTGGATATCCCGGCGAGAGTGGGGACGGAATCAGCGAGTGCCGGTGCCTTCGGGATTCCGCAGGGCGGACGAAAAATTTGGGTGCCAGAAAAATTTGCTAAGAAAGCAAAAGAGATTTTGACTGTCCGATAAATCAAAGACAGGGGACGCTCAGCGTCCCAGGAAGTCGCCCTGTCAAGAAGGTTTATGAATCGAGAAGAAGCGTTAAAAATTGTTGACGAGTTGGTTCAGAGCCCGAATATCCGGAAGCACTGTCTAGCGGCGGAAGCGGCAATGGTTGGGTTGTATGATTACTATGAAAATAAAGGGAAAGTTGATGTTGGAAGTCGTGTTGATTGGGGAATTGTTGGTTTGCTGCACGATGCTGATTACGAGGTAACAAACAAGGATTTAGCCAAACATACTGAAATTGTTTCCGAGAAAATCAAAGGCACAGCTTCGCAGGTAGTGATTGATGCGATAAAAGGACATGCGAATAAAACCGAAAGAAACACCTTGATGGCAAAAGCGATTTTTGCTGCGGATGAACTGACGGGTTTGATTGTTGCTGCTACTTTAGTTCGTCCGGATAAAAAATTGGAGGGATTGACGACCGAATCGGTTTTAAAACGAATGAAAGAGCCCGCTTTTGCCCGCGCTGTCAACCGCGAAGATATCAAAACTTGTGAAAGTGAACTTGGAATTCCTTTGCCGGAATTTGTTGAGATTGTTTTGAAGGCAATGAAAGGAATTTCTAAAGAATTGGAGTTATAAGATCTAAGATGTCAGATGTAAGAAAATTCAAATTTTTTAATATCTTAAGTCATAGGTCTTAAATCTTAGAACTAAAAATATGTTGGATATAAGATTTATTAGGGAGAATAAAAGTAAAGTGGAAGAAATGCTGGAGAAACGAGGTGTCAAAGCCAATTTGCCGCATATTATCGAAATTGACGATGAGAGAAAGAAATTGATTGGCGAGGTGGAGTCTCTGCGTCACGAGCGGCGAGCCGCCGCGGAAAAGAAAGATGTTAAAGCGGGCCGGGAAATTAAAGAAAAACTAGCGAAAAAAGAGGCAGCGCTGACGGGGGTCGAAGAGGAGTTGGCTGAGAATTTAGACAAAGTTCCCAATATGCTCCATAAAGATGCGCCGGAGGGGAAAGATGAGAGTGATAATGTCGAAGTAAAACGTTGGGGGAAGATACCAGAATTTGATTTTAAACCTCTTGATCATACCGAGATTGGCAAAGCACTAGATCTGATCGACTTTGAGAGGGCCGCCAAAGTTGCCGGGCATAAATTTTATTATTTGAAAAACGAGGCCGTACGTCTCGAATTTGCTCTTATCGATTACGCTTTTAAAACGCTGCAAAAAGAAGGATTCACGCTGGTTAGAACCCCCGATTTAGTTCGGTCAGAAATTGCCAACGGTATTGGTTTTCAACCCCGCGGACCAGAAGCACAAATTTATACCATCGAAAAAGAAAATTTATCACTGATTGGTACAGCCGAAATTCCTCTTGGGGCTTATCACGCTAACGAGATTTTAGAGGAAGGCCAGCTACCTTTGAAATATTTAGGTTTTTCGCCCTGCTTTCGGACCGAAGCCGGCAGTTACGGAAAAGTTTCCTACGGTCTTTATCGGGTTCACGAGTTTGATAAACTGGAAATCTTTATCTACTGCCAGCCGCAAGATTCCGATAAGATGCATCGATATATTTTGTCTTTGGAAGAAAAGCTCTACCAGGGTTTGGAAATACCCTACCGAGTAGTTGATGTCTGTGCTGGTGATTTAGGAGCGGCAGCGGCCCGGAAATTTGATATTGAGGCTTGGATGCCCGGCCGTCCGCCAGCTGGCGGATGGGGAGAAGTAACCAGCACCTCCGACACTACTGATTATCAAGCAAGAAGGTTAAATATAAAATATCGCGGAAAAGACGGAAGGGTGGAATTTGTCCATACTTTGAATGGTACCGCGATTGCAATTGGCCGAACCTTAATCGCGATTTTAGAAAATTATCAACAAAAAGGCGGTTCCATCAAAGTACCAAAAGTCCTCCATGAGTATTTGGGAAAAGACACTATTCAAAGGTGAAAGCCAGTTTAATGGCGAGGTTAAGGTAACCGAGAACTCAGGCGTCCGCCGCCTCGTGGCGGCTGGGTTCACCCAAAGCCAAACCCTTCGGGAGAATGGCCACGCCGGTCAGAGATACTGGGAAGGGATGGTTCCCGAAGACCTTCGCCTAGGGTTAGATGCTCGAGTGTTGATTCTTGGTTTGGGAGCGGGGACGATTGCCAAAATTATCACCGGCCGGTTTGGTCAAGTAACGATTGATGGGGTAGAAATTGATCCCTTGATGATCGAACTTGGCCAGAAATATTTTGCGCTAGATTCTCCCAATCTCAATATCATCATTGACGACGCTGCCAATTTCGTGAAGGAAGCGCGGTTTAAATACGACCTGATTTGTGAGGATATTTTCCGAGGTGGGGCTGTTCCCAAAGAAGTGGAGAGTAAAGAATTTTTGGAAAACACAAAACAGCTTTTAAAAGAAAAAGGTTTAGTGGCGATTAATAAAGTTTTTTCTGGTGAGAAAGAACTTGCCGAGTTTGAAAATTTTGTCCGGGGTGTCTTCCCAGTCGTCCACTCTTTCGTTGTACGCGGCAATGTAAAGCTAGACAATGTGATTGTCTACGCCGAAACTTAAGTGTCTTCTATGGAACAAATTTTTCCAGCCGCTTTTTTAGGTATAGTGCAGGGTCTCACTGAATTTCTGCCAATTTCTTCTTCTGGCCATCTGATTGCTTTTCCGGAACTTTTTGGTTGGGAAGGCTTGGTCGATAGCCTTTCCTTTGATGTTGCTCTTCATTTAGGAACAACTTTGGCGGTGGTAGGATTTTTTTGGCGGGATTGGCTGCAGATTTTTGGTAAGTTTTTTGGTTTGTTGGCCGCGGATCGCAAAAATCTTCTTCTCGACCCAGATTCTAAACTTTTGCTGCTTCTGGCGGTTGGTTCAATACCAGCGGCGCTAGTCGGTTTTCTTTTCCAAGATTTTATTGAAACCAATGTTCGCAGCTTACCTTTGGTTGGGGTGATGTTGGTATCTTTCGGTCTGATTCTTTGGTGGGTGGATAAAGTGGCGACCCAAAAAAGAAAATTTGGGGAGGTTGGTTGGAAAGACGCAATTCTTGTTGGAGCCGCGCAAGCGATTTCTCTGATTCCCGGCGTTTCCCGCAGCGGTATTACGATCACCGCCGCTCGTGGTTTGAAACTGGAAAGAGAAGCCGCGGTGCGTTTTTCTTTTTTACTTTCCACCCCGGCGATTGTTGGAGCGAGCCTGCTAACCTTTAAAGATTGGTGGGGGTCTGGCGTTTCGGGTTCAAACACAATTTTACTGATCGGCTTTTTCTTCTCGGCAATTTCTGGCTGGCTGGCAATCAAATTTCTCCTTGCCTTTGTCCAGAAACACAACTTCAATATTTTTGTAATCTACCGATTAGGTTTTGGGGCCTTTTTGATTTTTTGGGCGCTTGGTGGCCATTCGTAGTTAAGTTCCACTGGTTTTACGCTGCGGCCGAGGGCGAAATTGAGGGCTTGGGCGACGGCGGAGCCAACCCGCAAGCCAGTGAAAGACCCCGGGCCAGGGTGAGAGGCGATTTCGTCAAGATCTTCCAGGCGGGTTTTGGTCTTTTTCAAAATCTTATCAATTGCGATCAGCGGCTCGTCTGCTTCTTCGTAGGTAACAGTCTTACCTTGGTTGTCAAGTAAAGAAACAACTGCCTTTTTGGAAACCGTACAATCAATGAACAACTTCATGGTCGAATTGATAATTTCTAATCCTGCATTCTTGATTCTAGTCCACGAAGTCCCGCTGAGCAGGACGAGTGGTCGCAGCACGCGAGAGTACCTAAATTATCAAGCGATTAGCGCAGATCATTTCGTTACGAAGCGTGCTATTTAATGATTCGCCTTGGGACAAAAGTAGCGATTTCTTTTGTTTCTTCAGGCTCTTTTGTGACGCCGGTGGCGGCCGGTAGAGAAAAGGTAAATGTGGCCCCCTTTCCAAGTGTGCTTTCCACCGAGATACTGCCATCCATTTTTTCAAGGTATTGCTTGGTGATATAAAGCCCCAAGCCCGTACCAGTCGAAGGAGACAGCGTTGCGTAAGATTCGTCGAGTCTTCCGTATTTTTTGAAAAGCTTGCCAATATCTTCTTTGGCGATACCGACACCGGTGTCAGTGACACTAGTCTCAACTGCGTCACCAATCTTGCGCGAGGAGACGCTGACCGTACCCCCCCTTGGTGTAAATTTGAGGGCATTACCGATCAAATTGGTGAAAATTTCCGCCAGTTTGTCTTTGTCAGCCAAGACAAGGGGGATGATTTGATCTTTGGCGATTCTTATTTCCACCCCGGCTTCGGAGGCGCGAGCCGAGAGATCACCGACCACTTGGTCAAGCACTTTTTGGATGGAGGTAGGGGCGATTTCCATTTGAATCCGGCCGGTTTCGATTCGGGAAACATTGAGCATGTCATTGATCATATTAATCATCCGTTCGGAAGATTCGTAAACCTTGGTTAAGTAATTTCGTAGCTGGGAGCCGATTTCGCCGCCTCGATTATTCAGCGCGAGCCAGACATAACTTTTTATGGCGGTCATCGGGGTGCGCAGTTCATGGCTAGCAATCGACATAAACTCGTCCTTGAGTTTATCCAGTTCTTTCAACCGCTCATTGGCGCTACGCAAATCAGTAGTGGCTTTGGCCACTTCTTCTTGCAAGTGAATACTGAATTTGCGGATTTCTTCATAAGCCTTAGCGTTTTTGATAGCGATCGAAGTTTCCGGCGCCAGGATTTCTAAAAGATCGATATCTTGGTCGGTGTAAATTTCGCCGGAAAGTTTGTTGCCGAGTAGCATTACTCCCAGTTCTTCCTCACCGATTTTAAATGGTACCGCTACGGTTACGTCTAGGTCTTCCATGATTTTCTTTAACTTGCCGCTACCCATCTCATCGGCGATAAGAACCTTACCAGCCTCCAAAAGGGCGAGCATATCCACGCCGACAAATTTCGTTTTTTTATCAAATCCAGCGCTTTCGATTTCATCCACTTTGCCTTTTTCCAACAAAACAATTGCGCCTTTACTGATTCTCATTTCGGGAAGCATGCGGACAATTATCCCTTCGGTAAGATCCTTCAATCCGAGGGTTTTGACCATTATCTTGGTGAGGTTGGTCAAAAGTTCTTGGGAGTCATACCGGCCTTTATAGAAAATTTTGTCGGTGGCTTCTTCCAAAAAGTGTCTCAATGGTTGGAAAGTAAAGGCGACGATGATAGTCAAGACGGTGTACAAACTGATTTGCTCAATGGTGGTAGTCGTTTTGAATAGAAGGGATGTAGCGGCGAAAGAGACAACAGTGTAGAAGATACCAATTACACCAACCAATAAAGTGTAAGCAACTGTTCTGGCGACAACCAGCCGGATATCCATGAGTCGGTGCCTTGTGATCGAGTAGAATACAGCCCCTTCGAAAAATAGAAAGGCGCTAACCCCCAAGCTTGTAAAAGCAGTTATTTTAAGGGCAAGTATCAGCAAAATGTCGAAAAATCCGACAAAAGTAAGTGACAAAAGGAGGCCGAAAATAAGATACTTAATTTGTTCCTTGTCTCGCCCTACAGATTTTCTCAACCCTTGAAAAAGCCTGAACACTATAGCGACTAAAAGTACTAAAAAATAAAGCATGAATAACGGAAGGAAAGGTCCTAACTCGGTTTTCAAATTTCCATTAATATATTCAACTTTCTTGTAAAATAAATTGAAGATACTAGCGTATGAGAAAACGAGGGAAACGAAAACCGTAATGATAACGAAAAATTTGTTAAACGTAAATTTTTCTCGAGGGAATGTGTATATAAAAAAGAGTATTACAGTTGAAGACCAAGAGGCAAAGAGCATCAAAACTTTGACCCAAAAGAAAGCCACACTTGATGTAGTTGTGGCTGCAGCCATATATACCCCAAGGGCAGAGCCGGCGAAAGTTAACGCCATCAAGAAAAAAAGTTTATTAGTGTAACTCCTTGGGTTGTTTAGGAAAACTAACAATCCTAGGAATCCAAGCGAACCCGATACAAGGACTGCTAGAAGAATATTAAATAGAGTCATTAAATTTTATTATTATACTCTTACCGCTTTTGAAACCTTCTCCGCAGCTTCCAAACGATCTCAAATTGATGATAGGTTTTACCCTATCGCCGTATTTATCCAAAAGATGATAATATTCTATATTAATTTTTGCCAGCCCCCCGGTTACAAGCTCACGGATTTTGCGCTCCAAATTTTTTTCTTCTACATCTGGTTTTAGTTCTAAAGTTAATTTTAAGTATGGTTCAGCTTTCTTATTCTCTAATTTTTCTATAATAGCTTTACCGGTTAAGTACTTCTTTATTTTAGTACTCTCCATTATAGCCGCTATTTGTTCGGGGTAGATATTAAGGGCGTAGAGGGTAATTGTCCCGTCGACCCTTCCATAAATAGCTAGGATCGGTAAGTTAGGCGTAGCCTCTATAGAAAATTCTTTTAAGAAATTTTTTGGAAGAGAAGAAATAACGTCTTTAGGGTTCATTATTGCCCCGTAATCCTTAGTGTTGTATCTTATTAAGGGAATTGCTCCAAGTGAGGTTACTGCGATTTCGTTATTAATAATTTCTACGAATCTTGCTGGTGGAACGTATTGATTTATCGATGGCAAGTCTTTCCTCGTAAAAAATTTTTTTCTCAAGCCATCATTTCTATGAAGTAAAATTCTGAAACTATCTGCAAAAGGGGTAGAAAGGCTGGTCGTACCTGTTTCTGCAGTTCCCAGTACAGAGGAAACTTGATTTTGGGGTTTTGCCCAACCGAGCTTTTTTGTAAGGTACTCTCTCCAATTTTCGGTGTATCTTTCACCCCCAGTAAAAATTCCTATGTCGTGGTTCTTAAATTGGATTCCTTTTTTCAAGCCTTCTTCAACCAGAGTTCTTATAAGAGATGGATACCCGGCAATGATTATTTGATCATAAAAATCAGCTAGATCTTGAAAAAACGAGAAAAATTGGTCTTTATCTAAACCCGGGGAAATCACAGATATATTTAACCCCTTATGTGACAACATTTTAGTTGATCCGTGAATTATATCTCCTGCTGCCCACGGTCCCATCGAGCCAACATTAATAACTAACGTCTTTTTTTGGTCGATATAGAAATAAAAAGAAAATAAAAGTTCCACGCCCTTCCAAGTGTTTATTTCTTGTATCGTTGACTTTGGCCAATAAAGTGGATTGCCAGTGGAGCCTGAACTGGAATAAATGACAGGGATAGGTGATAATAAACCACCCATTGAAAGATCACTAAGGGAGTATTTAGTGAAATAATTTTCTTTTGTTGTTAGAGGTAAACGTTTAAAATCTTCGATGGTTTTGATTTTTTCGGGATTTACCTTGTTCTTTTTCAAGAAATCTTTGTAGGCTGGGACTGCTTTTGCGGCGAGGTGGAAATTTTCGAGGGCTTTTTGCTCGCCTAGTTTTAGCCAAGTTTCGGTCGGGACTTTGCTGAAATTTTCTAGATCCTTCCTGGGGTCGTAATTGAAAAAATCGTCAAATGGGTTTTCCATACCTTTATTTTACCAGTCAAGCGTAAAATTTGCTACTTTTTGCTAGCTTTTTAGAAAATGGGTGTCTAGGTCGATCTTTATCGAGGAGGAAGGCAGTGTTTCTCCGCAGGAGATCTTCAGCAGCGCATAGGTAAGGGCGATTCCTGATAAAAAGGCAGTACTGCCAAGCTGCGGTGGCCCGGCTAATTCTCTACCGAGTAGTACGATTGACTCTTGCAGCTTACGGCTGACGCTTTCCTGGCCGACAATTTTCACAAAAATCGTACCCATGGTCTGGGGATCGATTTGCGGGGAGCGGAGTAATTTAAGATCATCGGTATCTAATTTCCCGTTGAAAAATTTTTGGCTGGGGCTCAGATCATAGCGTTCGATATCTAAAACTGCCGAATTTTCGACATCAGAAGACATTAACACAGGAATGTTTCGCCTCTTGGCTTCTTCGCGAATCATTAATTTGGTGGGGAAGTGATCGACTTCATCGATCACTGCGTCGATGCCCTCAAAAAACTCGTCCGAGTTTTCTTTTGTCAGCCCGTCAACAAAAAGTTTTAATTTGGCGTAAGGATTCATCTCCTGAATAATTCTGGAAATGTAGATTGCTTTATTTAGACCAATTGCGTCAAAACTGGCTCGGATCCGATTGGTGTTGGTGGCGGTGATAACATCCAGGTCAGCCAGATGCATAGTTTCGCAGCCGCCATTGACCGCTAGGGTATAGGCGACACTCTGTCCAATACTTAAACCGGCAATGCCGACTCTAAATTTCCGAAACTTTTCTTGCTCTTCGTGGGTAATGAGATTCTTATTTCGACTAGTTCGCAGTTCGTTGTGCATTTCTTTGGGAAGAAAATGAATTAGCTTTTTGCTCCACGGATAATAAACCCAAGTGCCGGTTTTCCAAAGCGGCCGAGCACCAAACAAATCTTTGACAAAATCATTGTAAGCTGGGATTTCTTTGGCGGTCCGATACTGGAATTTATGCGGTGCGTTTCGAGAAAAATACAGCTCTTCAAGCATATCTTCGTATTCATCGACGACCTCGGAAATATCTAGTTCGTTTATCGCTTTTTCGAGGGCAGAGGGCGAGCCTGCCTTCTCCATATCAAAAATTTCCAACCGAATAAGTTCGTTCAATGTTTCCTTTCGCTCAGCAGACCTCTCAGTTAATAACTTACCTGTTGCTCGATCGCCCATAGCTAGCTTTATTATACTTTATCCTGATATAATTGGCTAATCAATGGTAAAACCGATGAAACGCGAAATTGAAAAAATACTCGAGTTCACAGCGATTGCTCCATCATCCCATAATACACAACCGTGGTCCGTAAAAATTAAAGATAATACTATCTATCTCTACGCTGATTTTTCACGCAGTCTCCATTTCTCCGATCCGGAAAATCGGGAACTATATATTAGCCTGGGAGCGGCTTTGCAAAACACCTTGTATGCGACTCGCGGGCTTGGTTTTGATTACAAATTAAAATATTTCCCGAAAAGTGATAATGAACTGGTGGCGGAAATTTCGCTGAATTTGGCCGGAAAAGGGAAATTGGATGAAGAGATGCTTCTGGCGATGAGGAACCGGCATTCGAACCGGAATGTTTACGAAGACAGAGAAATCCCGAAAGATGTAATTGATTCCTTGAAAAGATTAGTTAAGGATTTGGGGGTAGAGCTAAATATCGTGACTGGCAAGAAGGAGAAAAGCAAGCTTGCCGATTTGGTCGCCGCGGGGACGTTAGAGGCGATGGAAAGCAAGGGTTTTAAAGATGAGTTATCAAAATGGGTGAGACACAATTGGACGTGGGCTCATGACGGAATGCCCGGTTATGGTTTCAATATGCCGCTAGTTATGTCGTTTTTATCACCGGTGGCGATTAAATATTTTAATATCGGCTCCATGCAGGCAAAGACAGAAAAAACATTAATTAACTCCTCGTCAGCAGTGGCGGTAATTTCTGGGAAAAACGAAGTCCCAACTTGGGTAAAAGCCGGCCAAGCTTACGATCGAATTATCCTCGATGCGACGAAAAAAGGAATCAAAAGCGCGACGATGACAGCGGCGGTTGAGATCGGTGAGCATCATAAAAAAATAATGGAAATTTTGGGCTCGAGTCAAAGACCGCTAGTGATGTTCCGACTCGGGTACTGTGACAAAGTACCAAAAGGAACCCCGAAAAGAACGGTTCAAGAAATAATCAGAAATTAACTTTTTATCCCCGATTAATAACTGCGATCCCACAGCTTGGATCTACCGATGAGCAATTAATTGCTTGCCTTTTTGTGCTTAAATCGGGGTGAGGTAGCACGTGTTAGGGAAGTTTGAAGATTGTCTCGTGGTCTTTGAAGGTAACTTCCAAAGTTTCCAGTAAGCTCTGCCGACCTAAAAGGGGTGGGACATCTTCTGTTTCTAAAAACCCAATTGGCGCAACAGCTTCCCAATCACCGATCCTTATCTTACCGCTTCGATAAAGATATCCTTTTCCTTCGCCACCTACGCCCAGAGTTTTAATAAAGTCGCAATCTTTTTTAAGATTAATACTTAATTTATCGGCGTAACCTGCAGGTAGTAAAGTATAGTCAGCGCCAGTATCAACAATACACCACGCCGAAACCCAAAGATCTAGATTCTTGGAGTAAAACTCTGCTAAGGCTACTGGTCGATAGATGGTTTTAAAATAAGGAGAGCGCCTTTTTTCAAAGGGGAATTTAATGACCATTAAGTTTCTGATTTCAGCATAACTTTAAAATCCAAGATTAGGGATTCTTCTTTAGGTACATAAGCTAAGGTGGGAGCTTTCTTAAGTTTTTTGACTGACTTATCGAATTCTTTAGATACTTTACCCCAGTTACCCGAGGCAATTACTTTCCCGTCTACTATTAAGAGATGTTTTCCTTTATATTTCGGATTAGCGAAAATTTTTGACGGGACGTTGATTGTCTTTACCATAGTAGAAACAACTTTAACAAAAAACCCGGGGAGAGTCAAAATTGAGTTTAAAATTATATCCCAGAGTAGCAAGTTGGAGCAAGATAGATGGTAGTTCCTGAGGACCTTTAACTATAAGAGTTAAAACTATAAGTTGAAAGTAATTGACAAATGTGCTTAAATACCGAAAGATTTACGGGGTTGGGAAGGAGAGAACCATGGATGCCCCTGGAGAGATATTGACTACCCTGTCTAAGTTGGTAGTAGAGGTCAAAAACCGGAAGAAAGTAGAGGTATGTCTCGCCAGCGTTACAGGAGCTTCGGGTATCTCGAAATCCTCAGTGGTAACTTCTCTTCGAGAAATGATCGAGCAAATGGGGTTGACCACTGAGAGCATAGAAACTGATGGGTTTTTGTACCCACCGGAGGTAATGAGAGAAGTTTTGGGACTGGAACCAACGGTTTGGAATGGATTCCCAGGCTCATATGATTATACCGCTCTGTGGTACACAGCCTATTGTCTTAAGAACGGCGAGCAGGTGTGGGTTCCTCTCTACGATCACTTACGGCACCGCAGGGCAGCCAGTATGAGAGTTGTCACGCCAAAGGATGTAATCTTCTTTGAAGGTTTACATCCGTTGGAACACACAGCCCATTCGAAAGGATCGCTACGGTCTCTGATGGATCTAACGATTTACGTAGGGCTCATTGAAGGATTGGGAGGCGAAGAGTTCCTTTTGAAATCGAGGCTGAATAGAGAGTTGAGACGGGAGAGGGAAGCTCAAGCAAAATGCGGAGTTTCTAGGACTGAGGATCAGCTAAGAAGGATTTATGAGGTTCGTGAAGCAAGGTTGTATAAAGAAGTAGTGCGGTGGTTAAGGTATAAATCACACGTAGCACTTACAATCGGTCCTGATTATATGCCGATCCTCATGGAACTTAGAGACCCTACCGAGCCCAGAATTATCAGGACGGCAGAGCAATTCTTGTCGTCCATTTGGCCCTAAAAATCGGATGCCTGATCTAGGTGTCCGATTTTTGCATGTAGGCATTTATGAATCTATCAAGTAGTTCCACCCCTCTTAGGTAAGCAGCTATAGCTATTTTTGGATTATTGTGGGAGTCGGTGATTATTCTGCAGGGCACATCGGGTATATACATACAAGCTTCAGATAAATTAATAGCCTTAACCCAATTCGGGTGATCCTGTTTAAACCAAGCAAACTCTGTGAGAGACTCTAACATTGAAATAAATCTACTTCTTGCCTTTTTGTAACGGTTTACTATTGGGTGATTTTCATTTATTCTAAAGTAAAATCTCGGTATGATACTATCTTCCGAATAGTTTAAGGTTAAACTTTCGCCGTAGCGTTTAAATAGTTCCTTATTGTGAAGCCTGTATATGTCTAAGCCGTCGTTGACGAACATCCATTTTCCAGCATCGTAATAAAAATGTCGGTAACGAGGACCAGTCTCATTATTGCCTCTAGGGTCTATTAGTTTAAACTCTGTGATTTTATTGGAGGGTCTGGAAAAGTGAACAACCACATCATTCACATTCAAATCTTGGTGAGTTTCTTGCGCATATGCCGGATTTATACTTTTAATAAATTTTTTATTAGTTCTTAGTATATCAAGATATTTTTGTATTGGTGAGTAAAACTTGTCATTTAGATAGAAGCCGTTTTCTATCGATTTTTTTAATACATTAAACTCGACTTTAATCGTAGGATCTCCCGAAATTAAATGTTTAGTTACCTTTATCCTTCTTGCAATTCTGTCAAAGAACATTTTTTCCCAGTAATCATCTGCAACAGGTATTTTTCTATTTTTGTAAAAATTCCTAAACAAAATTTTAAATAAAAACTGCTCTGCCCTTTCGTAGGTATTAAAGTCAATTTTTATGTTCCTTAACAGGTCGCCCATTGTCTGCCCGTCCCAATAGAATTTGAAATAGGCGTAAATTTTGTTTTTCTTTTGTTCAAAGCCAAAGCAATGGGCGTATAAACCTTTAATTGGAGTGTTTGACTTATTGGCCCTGATTATGTGAGAGGCCTCATTAAGTAGTTTCGTTGCCCCGTTCTCAACCCCTTCGTTATTTTTCTCTATTTCTTTCGATATTACCCAACACCCCTTTTTACCAGCATCAGGATCAATGTATTTGTTGCTCCAAAATACTTTTTTCTTTGTTAAAGTCCCTTCCATTAAAGGGGAGGGTTGTTTTTTGGCGATCTTAACGCTTGTTTTGGGGCTATTCATGCGTGGTTACCCTCGGTTTCCGGGCTGGCAGTGCGGGTTCTAACCGATGGATTAGATATTTACCATTTAGGTTATTACCTAGACATAACTCACTAACTTGAGCAAAGTATTTTCCGTCTTCCTTAAACACACCAGACACATACTCAACTTTGTGGGGAGTACCTCGACTTATGAGGATACAGTCTCCTTCCTGCATTGGCTTTTTCTCAAGTTTGTTATGTTTACCACCAATATAGCAATTGATGCTCCCGGACTCTATGATGATAATCTCGTCTATGTTATGCTTATGTAGAGAGGTTGTCCCCTCTTCATAAACCCTTAAACACCTCATCAGAATATGATCGTTTACCAGCAGTTGTCTATAATTACCCCAAACGTGTTCCATATTTATTGGTATTGAAATAGCCTTATTATTTTTTATATTTATCTTCCTTGTTTCCATATCTTTAAATTGTTTAAGGTTACAATTATAATACTCTTATATTTTAAACACCAATTTTATGAGGAAACTTAGGTTTGAGCATAAACATTGCATAATAACCGGTGGCTCAAAAGGTATAGGCAAAGCTACAGCAGACGTCTTACTTAAAGAAGGAGCGAAAGTATATATTTTGGCGCGTGATTTTTCGGAGGTGGAGGATTTTAACCGTGATTATAAGAACAAAGTTTGTTTTATGAACTGTGATTTGTCATCCGACTCTGAGATTCGCAAGGCATTCGCTAAAATAAAAAGTTTAACGAGTAGTATAAACACACTGATTAATAACGCAGGTACATCCGAGAATATTGGGTTTGATAAACTTAGTTTATCTGAATGGGAACAAGTGCTAAAAGTAAACCTAACTGGAATGATGCTTTGTTGCAAATATTCACTGCCTGTTCTAAAGGGCGGTAGTAGTATAGTTAACGTTTCCTCGGTACGGGCAGAGATCCCTGGTACCTCCGTAGCCTATGCAGCCTCGAAAGCTGGGGTTGTTGGGTTGACAAGAGCTTTATCAAACTTTTTTGCTTCTAGGAACATCCGGGTGAATTGTGTACTTCCAGGGCCTACTGAAACTGGCATGGCGAACCTATGGGCAAACGAAAAAAGAGAAGAATTGATTGAAAGAACAAAACTGAAGAGAATGGCTTCTCCGCAAGAAATAGCAAATGTTATTGCTTTTTTGGCTTCTGATGATGCTAGTTTCATTACTGGGGCCTCAATACGCGCGGATGGCGGTTTTGAATAGGTTTAACTAAGTAATTTATAAACTTCCCAGTGGATCGCTGATCTAAATTTACACCAATCACTTCTTTCTCCAAATGGTAGAGGCTTTTTGTAGTTGGTTTGCGATTTGATGGTTTCGGAGATTCTCTTTAAGGATGCTGGCTCGACCCAAATCGTATCCGATATTCTTTCCGACTCATCGGTTGGTTTGAGATCTTTGTTAATAGGAAAATATCTAAATATGTAGCTAGAGAAGTAGGCTTTTTGACGAGCTTTAGTTATAAATTCATAATAAATAATTCCAAGAAATTCCGTGGGCGGGATATCTAATCCAGTTTCCTCCTTTAGCTCTCTGAATAAAGCGGTGTTAATGTCCTCATTTATTTCTATTCCTCCTGTTGGTAATCTGTAAACTTTTGGTGGATAATGCCTTTTTCGTAAAAGCCAAATTTTATTATCTTTTTTCTGTAAAACCAAAACTATCTCCCCCTTTTTACAATCGTCCCAGGGAGGCGGGAAAGGACCGCCCACGCGGAGAAATGTTTTATTTATCGATTTTGGTCTTCCATAAGACTTGGTTAACATGCCAACCTCGATTTTATCGTTAAGTTTTTGAAGCATTTACGTAAATAATACCCTAGGGTGTAATAAAACAACAAGAGGTACATGTATCCTTGATTGAGTAGCCTCAAGTCCGGGGCTTGAATTGGCGATTCCAGCCATTAATTGCTTGCTTTTTTGTGCTAAAATCAGGCTGGGATGGACCAATTTAATCTTATTTCAATACCGACTGGTCTTGTCAGGACCACATTTTGATGGATGGCGGTTTATTTGTTTACAAGGAACCCTTACAGCAGAAAAACGGCTTGACAAACTCTGGGTAAGTAATACAGTAGAAGTAAGTATTAATAAAAAAGTAAGGATTAATACAAATGGTTTACTCAACGACAATAACAAGAAAAGGCCAAATCACGATCCCAAAAACTATTCGGGATGCTTTGAAGCTACCGGCGAATAAAAAAATACTAGTTGAGTTTAAAGACGAACAAAAAGAAATTCGCCTAAGACCCCAACCGGATATCTTAGATTTGGCTGGAACATTCAAGCCGAAGAAGAAAGCAGATGTGTTGAAAGCACGCGAAGCGATAGAGAAGGGGTATGAGCGAGCCTAAAGAAGAATATTTCGTTGATACCAATGTCTTTCTGCGGGTTTTGGTAAGGGACGAGGAAAAAAGTTATCGGGAGTGCATCAGTTTTCTCCAGAGGGTGAAAGAAGGCCGTTTGAAAGCTTATACTTCCAGCCTTATTTTGGCCGAGACCCATTGGACACTTTCCAGCTTCTACCAATTTTCTAAGGAAAAAATAATTGAAGCCCTGCGGTCAATTGTCAGCTTGAGGAACTTGAAAATCATTGACGAACACAATTTGCTGACCGCTTTAAGCTTTTATGAAACCAACAACGTGAAATTTATTGACGCACTAGTTGCCTCTCACAAGTTGGTTTTAAAAAAAGGAGCAGTGGTAGTCTCGTACGATAAAGATTTTGATAAGCTTGGTATTCCCCGGAAAGAACCTGGAGAGATAAGTTCAACCCAATAGCCTCAAGCCCGGGGCTTGAATTCACGGATTAGCCAGTAATTGCTTGCCCTTTTGTGCTAAAATGCAGACTGATAAAAATCAAAAAGGGTAATCTTTCAGGGCTAAAACAGTTCCACCACCGACTTTGAGATGATGGTCTTTGTCATCAGAAATGAGTTGGCAGCCCTCCCTTCTGGCTAGAGAGAGAAACACAGCATCGTAAACCGTGATTTTTGTTTGGATCGAGATTTCGATAGCAAGCCTGATTAAACTATCTTCAAGACGATAAAACTTGATCGGTAGGTTTAAAAGGTCAGATATGCTTACCCTTACTCGTTCTTCGTTCACCTTTTTGCCAAAGATTAAAACGTTTGCTACTTCTAAGATGGAAAATTCTAGTGTAGCAATTTCTATTTTGTCAGAATTAAGATCCTGGAAAATTTGAGCGGCTTGGGCTGAAAATCTTTCGTTTTCTTGATTGAACCACTTAACCAAGATGGAGGAATCGATGACGTATCTCCTCATAAATAAGTTCTTTTTTCGCGTTCCTTGATCAAAAATTCGGTTAAATTAACATCTTGCCGACCCATTTTTGAAACTTCTTTCATTCTTTGCCAAATTTCTCGCCACTGCCTCTCTGTCAATTTTTTCTTGGGTCTTTCTTCCTCAACCAAGACGCGGTTTACTTTAAAGGCGTCCTCCTTGGGTAAAGGAATAACTTTAACGATCTCTGTTTCCCGCCAGTTTAAATTCTGTCGTACCTGCGAAGGAATAGTAATTTGACCTCGTTCTCTAATTTTTAAGATGAATTCCTTAGTTTTCATAAATTCGCATTTTCAGAATATCATACTATTCTGAATAAAGTCAAGGAGCGAACTAACAACAAAGTAGCCTCAAGACCGGTACTTGAATTGGCGATTCCAGCCATTAATTGCTTGCCTTTTTGGGCTAAAATGCAGACCGTTTAGCTTTTTAAAAGTTGGCAGCGGTGAGTGAGGATATTGCCCCAAGTCATCATTCTTTCCGCCCAGGCGAGTGGGTTTTTTGGGCCAACTATTCCCTCTTTTTCCAGCTCTGGGTATTCAGAAAGCAGACGCTCAAGTTGGGTTTTTAGAGCGGTAGGAAGAAAGGTTAAGTTTAATGAGTTTAGATAGGTGGTAGTCTGGTTAAGGAAAAGCACAATCCTTTTTTGCTTGGCCGAGTAACCATCCGCCGCCCAGTTGCCGATTCTGGTAAGATTCATTGCTATATCAAGGATTTTTTCTTTGTCTTCCATAATTCTATTACATCATGCGCAGCAGGATATAATTAATCAAGAAGTAGTTTCTCGATAACTTTTTTAAATTTCTCTCTGATTTCTTTGGAGAGTATATCGCGGCTCGGATTGCCCGCGGAAGGTCTTAGATTAACGATCGAATTGTAATCGATTTCTTTTGTTTCCCAATCCAAGCCTCCTCCCCAAAGATTTTCCTGCTTTGAGCCTTCCTTTAGAAGGGCTTGCTCACCTTCAAAGTGTCTTTCGCCGCCGCCAGAGAGGATTTCTTGTTCGGTATCAACCACCAATTTGATGTACCCCTCAAAATCGCTGGCCATTTTCTTGATTTCTTCCGGCACGGCTTTCCTCCTTATTATTAAAAGCATCTTGCTTCCTATTATATCTCGTTAGAGAAACAAGCGCGAGATGCCCGCCTGCCACGCCCGACTTCGCTTCGCGAACTCGAAGCGGGCGGGCCGGACGGGCAGGTAATCTTGCGATTATAGCCAATATTCTTAAAAATTCATAACCGGCAAGTTGCTTGCCTTTTTGAGCTAAAATGTGGTCTGGTTGTGGGGTCAAATGAAAGCTTACCGCTAGCTGATTACCGTGCCTTCAAAATCTTTTCCCTCCAGGTAATTTTCAAAATTATTCAAATCTCGCCCACTCATTACGACTACTTTTATTCCAGCCTCTTGGGCGAGTTTGCTGGCGATTGGGTCAAAAGGGGCATTTAAGCCCGGGTGCCATTTTTCACCGACAATTTTTCGGAAATCTTCCCAAGAGACCTTTTTTAGCGGTTTCGCATCGGAGAATTTATCGGGATCTTTATCGCAGACGTAGCGGATATCGGATAAATTGATCACTGTGTCACAATCGTAAACTTTCGCAAAAGCGACGGCATCATAATCGGTAGAATGCCCCGGCCGCCAGCCGGCCGCAATCACGATTGGCTCCTCGATCTCTTCTTTCTCGGTGTGATGAGTGATAACCTTGGGGTAAGCGGCGTCGCGAAAAATCGTCCGCAGAAGCTGGCCATTAAGGCGGGTGGTATGAATTCCCAGCCAATCGATATCTTCGCTATCAAGTGTGGCTACTTTCTGGGCGGCTTTTTGGTAGTCCCGACAAGTTTTTCCGCCGCCAGCAATGATGAAAAATCGGAAACCACGCTTGGTAAATTGCAAGACTAACTGGCGGAAACCTTTTAAAAATAGGTAGTCCACGCCAGCTGCAGGGACAATCAGTGAGCCGCCGACAGAAATGACAATCGGTTTCTTCATCTAGAAATAGATCTTAAACCTTTTCAAGTAAACAGGCAAGGGACGCTGAGCGTCTCAAGCTTGAAAAAATTGCCAATTTGTGGTAAAACGTGATCCGAATCAAAAATAAGGAGGGAAGATTGTCTCTACGACCAATCAGCCGGCGGGTTGGCGGAGAGGAGGCGGTGGTAACCAGGACCCGTGGGAGTATGGAGAGAAGCCGAGCGAGGTTAAAAGAGTTAAAGGAGGACAAGATACCAACCCTGCAGAGAGCTTTGAATGCTCTCGGTACTACAGGCAGGATTGACGAGCCAGAAAGACTGGAGCTCCAACAGCGGCTGTTTGAGCTGCAGGCAGAGCAAGCAAGGTTAGAAAGGGAGCTCGCGGCTGCCAAAGTCCCTTGCGGTTCGGCGGAAACTGTAGAGGTGGGCTCGATCGTCACCTTTGCTCACCTTCCGACAGGCGCTGAGCAGACCTTGACGGTGATCTCTGATAATGGCAACCCGACCGACGACAAAACGATTTCCATAAACTCGCCGGTCGGTGAACACTTGCTTGGCAAGAGAGAAGGGGAGGAGTTTGCGGTAGTATTTGAGCGAGGCGAGATAGGAAAGGGGAATGTGCGGCGGGTCGAGCAGTATAAGATACTCAAGATCCGTGCCGGGGAGGAGGAGGCAGAGTAGGCAGAGTAGGCAGAGTAGGACAGGTTGAACTTATGGGCGCACTTTTCGAACATCGAAAAGGCGCCCATTTACTTTGTTAAATTTCCAACCTGTTGAATTTCTAAACCTTTCCTTTTGTGATAAAATTTCACTCAACCGTTTTTATAAGAGGCGTAAGGTAGGTGGTAGGTGATTTGGACAGTCCGGACTTTAATTATTGCGGAGCCTCATGGATTTTGTGCCGGTGTGGCTAGAGCAGTCGAAACTGTAAGGTCCGCTTTAAAAAAATTTCCTTCACCGGTTTTTGTCAAACACGCTATTGTTCACAATTCGTATGTCGTCGGTGAGTTGGAAAAAGAAGGCGCCAGGTTTGTAGAAAGTTTGGAGGCGGTTCCGGTTGGCGCAACGGTAATTTTTAGTGCTCACGGCGCTCCCCCACGAGACTTTCTTCAAGCGGCTAAGAAAAAATTAAATCTTCTCGATACCACCTGTCCATTAGTGTCTAAGGTTCATATTGAAGCAAAAAAATTTGCCGGATCAGGCTACGAAATTATTTATGTGGGACACGCTGGCCATCCCGAACCGGTTGGGGTAATTGGCGAAGCCCCAGACAAAATTAAATTGATAAGCAACCGGCAAGAAGCTCAAAATATCCAAATAAAAAACCCCAGTAAAGTAGCACTTCTTACCCAAACAACCTTAAGTGTTGATGATATGGCCAAAATTGGCAATGTTTTAAAAAAACGCTTCCCGAAAATTGTTTCCCCGCCGCGAGAGGACATTTGCTTCGCCACGCAAAACAGGCAACAAGCAGTCAAGAAACTGGCGAAAAAAACTAAGTTAATCATAATAGTTGGTTCTCCGACTAGTTCTAATACGGAGCGGCTTAAAGAAGTGGCGGAAAATGCGGGAAGCGTTGCCTATCGAATAGAAAGTGTCTGCGAAATTAATCCCAGTTGGTTTACTGGTTTTAGGCAAGTTGGTTTGACTTCAGGAGCATCGGTGCCAGAGGTTTTGTTGGCAGAAGTGGTCGACTACTTTAAAGAAAGAGGGGCAGCTGTTAAGTATCTGAGCGCAGTTTCGGAAAAAGTGTTCTTCCCTCCCCCAAAGATTTGAGATCGGGAGAGGCTTTGGCCAGAGGGCCAAAGCCTCAGCGACAAACCCGGACAAGTCCCGTGCTCTCTTCCCTCGCTTCGTAACTTTCACAATGCGCACTAAGAGGGCAACTGTCCTCAATGACACGGTATGAGTTGGTACAGAGGCCCTCCATGGCGAAGTGCCTGCAGGTTGGATCGGAGCAGCCCGGCGCAAACTTACCAGCGATCTTTCCTCCAGTCTCGCTTCCTTGCGTGTAGAATAAGATCCTGACGGCAGGTTTAGGCGTCTTTTTACGAGCCATCGAAACCTCCCCCTTCCTTTATGGAAAGCTATCTTAAAGAATTTATGACTATTTGTCTAGTAGATTCCCCCCTTGTTTTTAGATAAATCTTTATCGTTTTATCCGCTGGTAAGATTTTCTCACATTTTTCCGCCCATTCAATAGCACTGATAGCTTGCCTGTCGGCTAAAAATTCTTCAATACCGATTGTTTTTAAGTCTTGTTCCTTTTCAATTCGGTACAGATCAATATGATATAAGGTTTTAATTTTCTTTTTCTGATCCCTGATCGCTGATCCCTGATCCCCAAGGTTGTAGGGTCGGACAAAAATAAAAGTGGGCGAGGTGACTCGACCAGCGTAGCCCAAACCAGCTGCCAACCCTTGAATGAAAGTCGTTTTCCCAGCGCCAAGTGGGCCGTAGATTGCGAGAATGTCACCCGCTTTTAATTTTTTCGCTAAATTCCTCGCGAACTGTTTTGTCTGGGCAGCAGTTTTCGAAAGATATTCCGCACTGAACTTTCTTTTTTCCATAGTCTTTTTTCCAACAGTGGGTAGCTGGCAGCGGCGAAAAGAAATGAGGTACCAGCCGCGATTAACAAAATTGCCAGCCCGCTGTTCGCCTGCTTTTGGTTGGTTGCGCCAGCTACTGTTCCAGCCTCTGATAAGTTTGAGTCTAAATTATAATTTCCAACGACAAGGTTAGGGGAGGTGCTGTCAACCGGGTTATTAGTTTGGGTTTGAGAGGAGCCTTTTGCGGCAGCTTTCTTGCTGCTAGATGTTTTGCCGCTAGTTGGTTGAGTGATTTTGTTTGGTGCACCAGGCGTTGGAGTAATCGTAATTTGCCAGCCTCCTTGGGCATCTTTGGCAAAAGAAGCACCCTTGACAGTCTCCTTGTAGGAATAAGTTTCGACAACTTCTCCCTTTGGGTTTAGGAGGCGGATGCTATCACCGGAATTATTTAGTTTTGAAGAAAAAGAAAAGACTAAATAGTTTTTTGGACCGATCTTTGTACCCTGGGGGATTGGGTAAGGAGAAGAAGCACCTTCGATATCGTCGATTTTCCAACCGCTGATATCGGCCTCAAAGCTTTCCGGATTGTAAACCTCGGCCCATTCGCTTCCACTAGCCGGATCGGGCATGAATTCGGTCAAGGTAATATTACTTGAAGTTTGGGCCGGTGCAACCCCTTCTTGCGGTGGATTTGAACCATTGGGCGCTTCCTTAGTTGGGGTTTGGCCGCCAAACCAATCGCCCTTTCCATCGGGAAGACGAGCAAAAGATTTGTTTACTTCCACACTGTTATAGCCGAATGAATCTATTTCAACTCCGTTTTGGTCGACTAATTTTACGGTATCGCCACTAGCGTTTAACCGATTTGAAACGGCAACTACCAAAAAGCTTTTGGGGGTGATTTTTGTATTATCAGGAATAGTCTTCATCGGGGTAGTGGCTAGGTCTAGCAATTTCCAACGACTTATGTCAACCTCAGATGAGGAATCGTTGTAGAGTTCGACCCAATCTTCAGAGTTTGTCGGTGGATACACCTCATTTAGGACAACAGAAGGCTGCGCCGCATAGGTGTTCGAAGAGGCAAAAAGTATGAACAGAATAACAAAAAAAGGAACGAGCATGGCTTCGTTAGGATATTACTTGGCGGTTGGTAAGTCAAGGCATTTTTATTGGCTTCGATCACGATGATTAATTGGGATTGGGAACTACTAGGGGTTGTCTTTTAGCTTCCAATCTGCTATTGTAGTGGTTAGCGGGTCTTCTACTGGCATTGCTGCCTATGATTACCTTTCATGAAGTCTCAAAACAATACAACTCGCTGGCGGCTTTGGCTGATGTGTCCTTAGAAATTGCCGACGCCGAGTTTGTCTTTCTGGTTGGTCCAAGCGGCGCCGGCAAAACGACCATCTTTAAGCTGATTATTCGGGAGGAATTGCCGACCGCCGGCCGGGTTTTTGTTGACGGCTTGGAGGTTTCGAGCTTATCGCTCTCACACGTGCCGCATCTGCGGCGGCGGGTAGGCACAATTTTTCAGGATTTCAAACTGCTTCCTCAACGAACGGTTTTTGAGAATGTCGCCTTCCCACTAGAAATTTTAGGTCTTTCTGATGAGGAAATTGAGAAGGCGACACGTGATACTTTGGCGCTGGTTAATTTAGAGCACCAAGCCGGCCATTTTCCCTCACAACTCTCCGGTGGAGAATTTCAGCGCACCGCCATTGCTCGGGCTTTTGTTCTGCGCCCAGAGATTATTTTGGCTGACGAGCCAACTGGCAATCTAGATGTTGGTAGCGCTTGGGAAGTGATGAAGCTGCTGGGCCGTTTAAATAGTCTTGGTACAACGGTAATTATGGCCACCCACAATATCGATATTTCTTCTAGCCTACCGCATCGTAAGGTAGAACTGCAAAAAGGTCGAGTAGTCCGCGATTCCAAACAAAAAGACACACACTCTCATGAGGTTAGGAGGAAAACTAAAGATAAATGAGAAACCTGCCGCGTCTTTTAAAAATCGCCGCTACCCGAATCGCCCGCAATCCCTACCACGCGCTCGCCGCCTTTTTGGTAATGTTTCTGACTTTTTTTGTTGCTGGGGCGTTTGTCTTGATTAGTCTTGGGACAGGTGTCTTGCTTTCCTATTTTGAGTCCCGGCCAGCGGTTACCGCGTTTTTGAAAGACGGAACAAGTTCGGAGAAAGTAAAACAAATTCAAGCCGTTCTGACGAAAACCGCTGTAGTTTCCAAAACCAGCTACATCTCCAAAGAAGAGGCGTTGAAGATTTACAAAGAACGGAATAAAAACGAACAACTTTTAACCGAATTTGTCACTCCCGAGATCTTGCCGGCCAGTATCGAAGTTTCCACTTATAAACTAGAAGATTTATCAAAAGCGGCGGAAATTTTGAAAAACGAGCCGGCTGTGGAAGAAGTAGTTTTCCAAAAAGATATTGTCGAGACGCTAAGCACCTGGACACGGGCGCTACGCAACATTGGCGGCGGGGTAGTGGTATTTCTGTTGTTAACTACCTTTTTAATTACTTTAATCGTCATTGGTTTAAATATTTCCCTTCATCAGGATGAGATTGAAATAATGAGGTTGGTTGGGGCGACTTCTGGCTATATTCGCACGCCGTTTATATTTGAAGGGGTTTTTTATGGTTTGTTTAGTAGTATTGTGGCGACAGGTTTCCTTTGGGCAATGTTTGCGGCGGCCTCGCCCGCCTTACAAAAAATTTTCGCCGATATCCCAATTCTTCCAGCCACACCAGCAATTTTTGGCTACCTTTTGATTGGCGAAATTTTAATCGGTACCGGCATTGGTGTAATTGGCGCGCTAGTCGCAACCCGAAAGTATCTAAGTATTTGATCGTACGATGTTAAAGCGTTTTCTTTTCACATTACTGGTTGGTTTAGTGGTTATTACCGCTTTCGGAGCCGTGGCCGGCGGTAAAGTTTTCGGCAACTTCGGCACGGGTAACAGCGCTCGCCCAAGTAATAGCGGAAGTTTGATCGATCAACTAAACACAAATTTACGTAAACAAGAAGAGTTGCGGAAAAAGATCGCCGATGCCCAAGCCAAAGAGAAAAGTCTTTCGTCGGAGATTGACTATCTTAACAATCAGGTCGCCCTCACGCAGTTAGAGATTGAAGAGACGGAGACACGCCTAACCCAACTTTCTAGCGGTATCGAAGTTGTGACCGGCAAACTGGCCACTACTAAGCAAGATCTAGGCTATGCCCAAGAAGTAGCAAATCTTCGTCTGCGGACAATCTACAAACAAAGTTTTGTGGCCCCACTGGATACTTTTTTAGGGTCAGCGAGTTTCAACGATTTTCTTATTCGCCAAAAATACACGCAAGTAATTAGAGAACAGGACCTCGCGCTTTTGGACCAGTTAGATTCTCTGAAAAAAGAATATAGCAACCAAAAGACCGATCTCGAAGACAAGAGGAATAAAGAAGCGGCCTTAAAACAAGATTTGGATCGGAAAAAAGCCAATTTGGCATCCCAGCAAGGTTCAAAGCGTTACATCTTGGGCGTTACCAAAAACGATGAAAAGAATTATCAGGCGCTTTTGGCCCAAGTTCAAAGTGAGATCGCAGCGATTGCCCGGGCGCTGGGTGGTGGGGTAAGACTTGGTCCGGTGGGAAGAGGGGATGTAATTGCCTTTCAAGGTAATACAGGCTGTTCTACCGGCAGCCATCTCCATTTTGGTCTGTATATAGGTGGAGTTGCTGTAAATCCTAAATCTTACTTAGACTCTGGGCAATTAAGATGGCCGATGGATAATTATACTATTAGCCAGTGGTACGGCCAGACCTGGACAATTTATCTTCCACCTCACAACGGCATTGATATGTATAGCTACTATGGCGCACCAATTTATGCGGTGGCCGATGGGGTAGCTTACTTAAGTACCGATAGTGGTTGTCCTTGGGTGCCAGGAATAACGGGTACCGTACCTGGGAAGTGGATCCGAATTGAACACAATAACGGTTGGAAAACAATTTATGGGCACATCCGCTGAATAGCTAATAGTCTGCGGACTACAGACTATAGCAAAGAGGGTGGGTAAGATTACAAAAAATAGCAGTGGTCTGCAGACAGTAAGCTGTAGACTTATGGTCGATTACTGAAGTTTAATCTCGGCTTCGATAAAGAGGCCAAGATGGCCATCCAAAACTGCCAGCGGATTATCTGTTTCGACACCTGTGCGTAAATCTTTAACCATTTTGTATGGATGAAGGACGTAACTGCGGATTTGGTTTCCCCAAGAAGCAGCTTTGTACTCGCCTTTGAGAGCCTTTTCTTGCTTGCGCTTCTCCTCCTTCTTTAAAGCGAAAAGTTTTGCCCGAAGTACTTTGAGCGCATTCTCTTTATTTTGGATTTGGGAACGCTCCGATTGGGTGGAAACAACGATCCCGGTTGGTTTGTGGCGAATACGGACGGCGGTTTCTACCTTTTGGACATTTTGGCCGCCTGGGCCAGAGGCGCGGAAAGTTTCTATTTCCAGATCATCAGCTAGAATTTCGACTTCCTTGGTATCTTCGATCACCGGGAGGACTTCAACCAAAGCAAAAGAGGTTTGCCGCAAGTGGCCGGCATTGAAAGGAGATTGACGAACCAGACGATGGGTACCGGCTTCATTTTTTAAAAATCCGTAGGCGTAGGGACCAACAATTTCGATAGTCGCACTTTTGATACCGGCCTCCTCGCCGCGAGTTTCGGAAAACAGAGTAGTTTTCCAGCCTTTACCCTCAGCGTAGCGTGTGTACATCCGCAGCAGGATTCCCGCCCAATCCATTGCCTCTACCCCGCCTTGACCGGCATGGATCGCCAAAAAAGCATTTCCAGGGTCGTACCTCCCAGATAAGAAAAGGCTCAATTCTAAATTTTCCAGTTCTTTTGCGATCGCCTCTACTTCTTTTTCCAAATCAGTTTTGATGCTCTCACTTTCGGCACCTTCGGCAAGTTCTAAAGCATCCCCTATTCGCTCTTTCAAATTTGAAACCCCTTCGATCCGTTTTCTCAATAAAGAAATTTTCTCCATCACCGCGCTTGCCGCTGCCAAATCTTGCCAAAAATCGCTTTTTACGCTTTTGGCTTCCAGTTCGAGGAGCTGGCGGCTGGTCGTTTCCAGATCTAATTTGCTTTCCAGTTCGAACAAAGCTTTCTTAAGATTTTTAAGCTTGGCGACTAAGGTTTCCATAGGGTTTAATTATATCAATCTTCGTCAGTTGATGTAACAGGTTTGGTAAGAGACCTATCACACAAAAAATGAAGACCAGAACTTAAAGGAGATTAAAAATGAGATTAAATTGAAAAATTGGACAAGTCTGGCAGGTTTGACCTTTGCCAAAGGCACTACAGTTTTTAGCTGATCGTAGGCGATTCGCTACTGCTAGCTGATAATTTCTATCGCACTTCGTAAAGTATGCCCAAGACAGCGCCCCAGACCACATGAAGCATCAGGGTCAAAAAGACCGTTGTTCCAGCTGGATCTGGATAAGTAGCCTCTTTGAAAAACGTTGATACACCGCCTAGAATTAACATCAAAATCCACACCAAAAGTCCATAGGTTACCCCACGAATTACTGGTGTGCCTGGTAAAAAGGCATTAAACCAATATCCGTAAATATAAGCCAGGACTGTACCAAGAACAATGGCAACTGCCCAAAAACCAAAAAAGGTGGCTGCCAGGGCAAAGACTGGTTCCCAACCTCCGTACGTACCGAAGGCGGCGCCTACTAAGAGGGCAATAATTGCCGCGCCAACACCGGCGCGGATTGCGCGAGGATCCATTTACTTTTCACCTCCTCTCAAGATAAGTATTAAGTTATAAGTAGTAAGTATTAATTGGTAAGTACAGATTTTTAATAAACCATTCCTTACTTAGACTTCTTCCTTCGTCCTTCATACTTAAGACTTAAGATTTAATACTTTATCCTTATTACTTAACGATATATTATCGGTTTTGGGGTAGTTAAGTCAAGAGAAAATATTTTTTTCTAGTTTCCTTGCTTTAGTTGGCAAAACCTTGAAGATTGTTAAGACTATAGCAATAACTACTAATGTTAGTTATCAATCTAGCGTCGCAAGACGGAAGTGGCAAATAAATTGGCCAAGAGAAGATAGATACCCAGAAGCATGATTATAAAAGCAATATACCAGTACCATTTGGCTTTACCCTCGGAAATATCGCGGAAAGTCCAGCGGCTGTTGAGCAAATAGTTGAACACCAAGACAATTGGTATCGTAAGGGCCTTAGCCAAAAGATCATATATCCCGACAAATTTATTAAGCAAAAGTAGGCTGATTTGAGAAAGTATTAAAGCACCAAGCGAAACAAAATTGAAAATGAAAAACCGGACAAGGAACGGTTTATCTACCTTTCGTTCCGAGAAGGTCCAAAGAGAGTTCCAAGTAAAACTCCAGATTATTGCTATTTCCACGGAAACTGGGTTTGCGGCCAGTGCGTCCAGATGAGCCCTTCTAGTAAGAATATAAAAGAGGCCATAATCGAGGATTGTATTACTGGCCCCGACAATACTAAAGCGCCAAAAGGTGCGATAATTATAAAGATAATAGAAGAGCCGATCCAGTAGCGTGCCTTCCTTTTCAGAGTGATACAGCCGGATTTTGAGCAAATCGACAAACACGGCAACCGAATCCTTGATAGGATGGACGCTGCTGCGGGGGTCATTGTACCAAAGAGTTGGAACCTCGGCGATTTTTAAGCCCTTCTTTTTTGCCAAATAAAGTAGCTCCACATCAAAGCCGAAATCGAAGACACGTTCCTCTTCAAAAAGGCTTCTACACGCCGACATCTTAAAAGCTTTAAAACCACACTGAGTATCGACAATCCCTCTGATTACCAGGTTTTGGATTAAAATATTGCCGGCTCGTCCAACGTATTCCCTAAGGATATTTTGGCGCACTTTTACCAGAGAGCGTTCCAGTGCCCTTGAACCAATAGCGATATCATGCCCGGAGTTTAATTTTTCTAACAACTTATCAATTTCTTCGATCGGGGTAGAGAAATCAGCATCGGTGAAAGCGACGATGCCACCTTTGGCGGCTAGAACGCCTTTGTTTACCGCTAAGCCCTTACCCATATAAGGGCTTTTTTCGAGCCGCAGAACCTTCAGATTGGGGATTTTGCCGACAAATCTTTCCGCTTCTTGCTTGGTATGGTCAGTGCTGGCATCATCAACAACGATGACTTCAAAACCTTCTTTACGAGTTTTGAGAAAGACAGCTAGTTTACTTAAAGATCGTCCAATTCGATCTTCTTCATTGAAAGCGGGAATGATGATTGAAACTAGGAAATTAGGTTTGGTCATTAGTGATTTGTGATTAGTCATTTGCGACTAGTAATTCAATTATCTTTGATGCGTGGATACCGTGTCAACGGGAAAGTTCTTGCCCCAGTCTTTCAAGTTTCTTAATCGATTCGAGGTCATCAGGATCGGTGGAGTAAGGGGTTTTTAGCCAAGTGCCGACAATCTTAACCGCTTTCTTTGCTGGCATAAAACAACTAAGTGCCAAAATATTGGCGTGGTTCCAAGCCCGGGCATTTTTTGCCGTTTTCAGATCGGAGACAGTTGCCGCTCGAATGCCAGGAATTTTTGAAGCCGCCATTGCTACTCCAGTACCAGTCCAGCAAAAAAGAATTCCCTCGTCGGCTTTTCTGTTTTTAACTGTTAAAGCAACTTCTTTCGCCACATCTACCCAGTTAGCCTTTACCTGCCTGCCGGCAGGCAGGGGCTTAACCAACGCGCCAAATAAAGCAACATCGCGCCCTTGAGATTTCAAATAATCAACCACGTCTTCGGTTGTCTTTGTTTTCTCGTCACTACCGATTGCGATCCTCATTAATTTAATTATAAATTTTCTTGGCTAATTTGTCTAACCTTTGAACACCCAAGTTTTTCCGTCTTGACAACCTTTGGGGTTAAGTTTTAAATAGTCTTTTTCTGGTCTGAAAGTACTGCCTTGAGTAGATTTTCCCTTGCCCGGAAACTGGCCCAAAGTTGAAAGAAACTGTCCACCGTTTTGTTACAAACAAACTCGCTATTCGCTGTTCCGCGGCGGGTTTTTTCGTGGGAAAAATTAAAGTTTACACTGAGTTTGACGAATTGAAAGGGGGTGAGATTTGAATGAAGATCAACAAGAAAATTGCGATTAGCTTTGTGACTATCGCCGGAGTCCTCACCGCCGTTGTCGGCATCACCTTAGCGCAGTTTAGTAACGATGCAAGTTTGACTGGAAACACTTTGAGTACTGGTAATGCGGATTTAAGGATTGGAAATCCTAGCAGTACTACGGGAATTTGTGGTGCTGTTAACTCCGAATCAATTGGTGGTATTCATACCTCAGATTTAGCGCCGGGACAGACTTCGGAAGCTCACCCGTTCTGTTTGCGAAATGCTAGTGATAGTCCGATAAGCTTAAATGTCGCTGGGGTTGTAACCAATGTTTCTGGGACTTTGGATCAGGGCTTAGTTACAATAGCTATAAATTGTGGGTCGGACACGGTGAGTGGTGCATTGAATAGCTTTCCCGGCAGCACAATTGTGACGATTGGTCAAGGAGTTTCTCAACTTTGCTCAATTACCCAAACTTTAAGTGGGACTGCTACTGGTAGTGCAGCTAATTCATCAATCACTTACGACGTCGTGTTTACAGGTACTGAAGCAGAATGATGAGGGAAAATGATAGGGTTGGTTCCGCCAAAGGCGGAACCAACCCGGGTCGAGTGGAAGCTTTATGCTGAAGATAATTGATAGGATCTTTATTCTATTCCTTCTGGGAATTTTGATTACTATTGCCTTCACCTATTTAGGCTGGGTGCGGTTGCTCGTGGTGAAAAGCGGTAGCATGGCCCCGGAAATTCCCGTCAATTCCCCTTTGCTTATTGTTCCGAAGCAAAGTGTTTTCAACAAAGAGACGGTTTATAAAACTGGTGATGTGATTAGTTTTAGACCAGCTGACGCAAAAGCTTTTGTCACTCATCGGATTGTCGGCGTCAGTGAAAAGGACAGCCAGATCGTTTATGAAACCAAAGGTGATGCCAACACGAGTAATGATTCCAGGTTGGTAGCCCAAAGCAGCGTTTTCGGGAAAATGGCCTTTTCCCTCCCAGGTTTAGGCAATCTAGCTAGTTTCCTCAATAGCTTTCTCGGGCTATTTCTCATCGTCGTTTTGCCGGCGAGTTTGGTAATTTTGTATGAAGTTTTGGCCATTCAAAAAGAGCTGGAAACTATGAGGAGAGGTCTGAAGGTCAGTAAGAAAACCCTGGCTGGGCCGATGCTAGTTATCCTCTTTTTACTATCCGCAACGCCGGTGTCAGGCTTGTTTAGCGGAGCGGTTATTTTGACCGACAACAGTTTATCAACCCGGGAGACTTTTTTAGCCGATCACCTGGTTATCAACGAAGTTTATTATCAAGTTGATGCGGGTCACAGCCTTGATAGTCCCAAGGACCGGGGAGCGGGTAGCGGTGACAACAGCGCCGGCAACTCTAATACCGGGGCGGGGAGTTCAAATACTGCTCAGTCTTCCTCAAGCAGTTCCTGCAACATCGATCAATCCAATTCCAGTAATATTAATACCAATATTAATGTTGACAGCAATACCGGCGGAAATTCGGCCGGCGGCAATACCGGTGATGGCAGCGTATCGAGTGCCACTGCTAGTGCTAGCGTTAGCGTTTCTAATAGCGGCAACAGCAACCAGGCCTCTTGTGGTAATGCTGGTCGGAATGATGAGTGGGTGGAGATTTTTAATCCAACTGACCACGATATTTCCTTAAAAAATTGGAGTCTAGTGGATAATTCGGGAAAGACAACAAAAATACGGATGAACAAAAAGATTAAAGCCGGCGGATTTGCCCTGCTTTCTAAGTCAGCCGCCACCTGGAAATTTTGGAATGAAAACCCCGCAGCAGTAAAAATTGAACTAGGCCAACAAATCGGCGATGGTTTGGATAACAGCGGCGACCATTTGATTTTGAAGAATCCGGCGGGGCAGGCGATCGACGCGCTTAGCTACGGGACAGATACTTCGGTGTTTAACCCAGCAATACCGCTAGTCCCCCTTGGCGGCTCGCTTGAGCGGAAAATGGCTGGTTTTGATACCGATCTGCCTTCTGATTTTATCGTGAGAACTCCACCGACGCCGGGTAGTTAGATTCGACTTTAGAAGTCGTAAAATTTAATTTCTGGCATTGGGAAGTCCTTTTTGTTGCGGGTGACAAGTTGATAGTTATTTAAAATCGCCGTAGAAGCGATTAGCGTATCAATTGTGGGGATTGTGATGCCTTTGGATTTATATTCGTTACGATATTTGCCGGCTAATTCTGCTATCTCAAGATTTATATCTTCAACTTTGACTAATCGGTAAAATCGGGGGAGGAAAAATCGTGCCTGGCCAGGTGTCCAACCGGCTCGCAGTTCAGTTATCGATAGAATTGATGCTGCTAGACCTCCTGTATCTAAAAGGTTTTTTACAAGAGCAACGGCTTCCTTCTTCTGTTTGAAAAAATCCATTAAGATATTACTATCAAGTAGATAGGTGGTCATATTCCGAGGCGTTTCATCCGTTTTTCATCGAGCCGGCGCATTTTCCTGATGTATTTAACTGAATCGTTGATGTCGGTAAAGGTAGGCGGGGCTTCGAGGAGTTCTTTCAGAGCTTTTTCGCGTTCTAGCTTGCTAATTTTTTCCTCTGCAGCTTCGGCCAAAAAGCTGCTAACCCCACGTTTAGGGGCGATTTTTTTAAGTTTGGTTGCGGTTTCTGTTGGAATGGAAATATTTAATCGGGTAGTCATAGTATGTAATTACTTTACACAAACATTAACACATTGTCAATAAGTAATTAGGCTTTGTGTTGGGGAGCATTTATCAATCCGCAGCGCTTATACTTTAATCCAGATCCGCACGGACAAGGATCATTTCGGCCGATTTTTCGCCGGTGATCAGGAATCGGGGATCCGGGATCAGGATTTGCGGGAGCAGAAACTGTCGCGGCACCGCTTGTAGAAGTTTGTGCAGATCCCTGATCTCTGCTCACTGATCCCTGTTGTTGCGGAGCGATTTGAATTTTGTAGAGGCGGCGGACGACCTCGTAGTCAATGGATCTCATCAGACCTTCGAAAAGTTTAAAAGCCTCGGATTTGTATTCGACTAATGGGTCGCGGGCGGCATAGCCGCGTAGGCCTATTCCCTCACGGAGATAATCAATATCTTCCAAATGGTTGATCCAAAGAGAATCGATCGTCCCAAGTAGAACTAATTTTTCGACTTGCCGAGAAATTTCGGCGCTAAATTGCTGTTCTCTTGCTTCGTAAATTTGTTTGGCCAAACCAAAAAGAAACTCCTTGACTTTTTCTTCCGATCCTTGTTTTTCAATTTCTTCGCTCACCTTCTTTTGGGAAGGCTCATCAAAAGGGATGATCGTGAAGAATTCTGCAGCAATGTGCGCATAGTCGAGAGCTTTAGTCTCCGTTTTTGCAAGATCGACAATATCGCCAATTTCATTCTCAATTTTTTCCGAAACCAGTTCTTTAAGTTTTGCCGGAGTGGTCTCTCCGTCTCCTTGGGATGTACCGCCGAGTTCCAGAATTTGGTTGCGGAGGCCGTAAACAATTTCCCGCTGTTTATTGAGAACATCATCATAATCAACCAAACGCTTTCGGATATCAAAGTTGTGGCCTTCCACCCGGGATTGGGCAGACTCGATCGCTTTGGAGACCATTGGGTTTTCAATCGGAATATCTTCGGGGATCCGTAAGGTGTTCATCATTTTTGCCACGGCGTCGCCGCCAAAAAGCCGCATGATGTCATCTTGCAGAGAGACGAAAAAGCGGCTGGAACCGGGATCGCCTTGACGGCCAGCCCGGCCCCGGAGCTGATTGTCGATCCGGCGGGCCTCGTGGCGCTCGGTGCCGACCACGTGTAAGCCGCCAACTTTGACTACCCCTTCTCCCAGTTTGATATCGACACCACGGCCAGCCATGTTGGTGGCAACGGTTACCGCACCTTTTAAACCGGCCTTAGTAATAATCTGGGCTTCCCGTTCGTGGTTTTTAGCGTTGAGGACTTCATGAGGAATCCCTTTTCTTTTTAATAGATCGGAGATCAGTTCATTTTTTTCGATTGAGGTAGAACCGAGTAGAACAGGTTGGCCTTTTTCGTGTTTCTCGGCAATTTCGCGGGATACCGCCTGCCATTTTGTTTTTTCGGTTTTATAAACGCTGTCAGGAAAGAAGTGGCGGATCAGCGGTTTATTAGTGGGAATAACCACCACGTCAAGCTCGTAAACCTTGTGAAATTCCTCGGCAGATGTTGCGGCGGTTCCGGTCATGCCCGCCAGTTTTTCGTAAAGACGAAAGTAGTTTTGGAAAGAAATTGTTGCCAGCGTCCGACTTTCCCGTTGAATAGGAACGCTCTCTTTCGCCTCGATAGCTTGGTGTAAACCTTCGGAATATCTTCTTCCTGGCAGCATTCGGCCAGTAAATTCATCAACAATGATCACTTCTCCTTCCTGCACGACGTAATCTTTATCTTTGTGATAGAGGGTTTTGGCTTTTAGAGCCTCCTCCATATGGTGGATACTCTCAAAGTCGCTCTCGTAGAGATTGGTGACGCCAAGCGCCCGTTCTATCTTGGCGATACCAATTTCGGTGAGGTGAGCGGTGCGTAATTTTTCATCAATGACATAGTCGGTGTCTTTGACTAGTTTATCTACGAGAGAGGCAAATTGGTAATATTTCTCGGTGCTCTCTTCGGCGGGGGCAGAGATGATCAGGGGAGTGCGGGCTTCGTCAATTAAAATCGAATCTACCTCATCGACAATAGCATAATAAAGCGGGCGCTGGGCCATTTCACCAAGGTCGGTAGCCATATTATCGCGCAAGTAATCAAAACCAAACTCGTTGTTGGTTCCGTAAGTAATATCAGCCTCGTAAGCCTCTCTTCGCCGCACTTCTCTTAGAAACTTACCAACTCCAAGACCTTCTGATTCTGGGGAGAGGGAAGCTTCAGCGTCCATTTTTATTTCTTCCTCGGAGGGTTCCGGTGCCTGTGGGTTGGGGTCAAATAAAAAAGATTTCTCGTGATTTATCGCCCCAACGGAGAGACCAAGAAAATGGTAAATCGGTCCCATCCACTCGGTGTCACGGCGGGCCAGATAATCATTCACGGTGATTAGATGAGCTCCTTTTCCCAACAAAGCATTGAGGTAAAGAGGTAGAGTAGCGACAAGGGTTTTTCCCTCACCGGTTGCCATTTCGGAGATTTTTCCTTGATGAAGGACAATACCGCCGGCGATTTGGACATCAAAATGTCGCTGGCCAATGGCGCGACGGGCCGCTTCCCGGACGACTGCGAAAGCCTCGGGTAAGATATCATCTGGGCCCTCACCTTTTTCCAAACGGTTTTTAAACTCGGTTGTTTTTGCCCGCAGTTTTTCATCGGAAAGTTTTTTGACGTCTTTCTCGAAGTCGTTGGTTTGCCCAACCAGCGGTTGAAGTTTATTTACTTCTCGCTCGTTGGAATCTAAAATAGAACCTAAGAAATTGAACATAGGCAACCTATTTTACCATGGTTCGATGAAACTCACCACTAGTTTTTGAGGCCGAATAGCCCGCTCCATACTTCAAAATACAAGATTTTTCAGTATTCCCGCGTGCTGCGTCGCCAGAGCTCCTAAATCCACACTATTCAATGTCAAATGTAGATCGCTTCGCGTTCTGCGACCACCCACTAAAAAGGGGGTTGACAAGAGAAAAATTGCTGATAACATTTTTTCGGGTGTTACCCAAACCCCGAAGCTTTTAGCTCCGGGGTTTCTTTTTTGACAAGAACCGCTCCAAAAGTTTATTATCCCTTTGTGCAAATTGTAGTTGTTATTCCTACCTATAAAGAGCGGGAAAATATTGCTCGTCTGATCCCGGAACTTTTTAAGCAGTTTGGGAAAATTCGCGGCCATAAGTTCCAAGTTTTAGTCGTTGATGATAATAGTCCGGACGGGACAGCGTTGGCAGTGAGGGATTTGAGTAAAAAGGTTAATAATGTCTATTTGTTGACTGGCAAAAAACAAGGTTTGGGGGCGGCCTATATTCGGGGTTTTAAGTACGCCTTAAATACTTTAAAGGCCGACGTAGTGGTGGAGATGGATGCAGATTTTTCCCATCGGCCTGATGAACTTCCAAAACTGATTGAGCAGATTGATCGGGGAGCCGATTTTGTTATTGGCAGCCGCTACATTCGGGGCGGGGGAGTACCAAAAAACTGGAATTCTTTCCGCAAGGCCAACAGCCGGTGGGGTAACCGGTTCGCCCGTTATTTAGCCGGGATTGATGGAGTGCGTGATTGTACAAGTGGGTTCAGGGCAATTAGAAGACAGGTTCTAGAGAAGATTGATTTCGACGCCCTGAAGGTCCGTGGTTATTCTTTCCAAATGAATCTTCTATATAAGGCCTATATGGCCGGCGCTAAAATTAAAGAAGTTCCGATCGATTTTCAAGAAAGAGCCTGGGGCCATACCAAAATAGGCCTGACTGATATTATCGAATTTATTTGGAATAGTGCAAAACTTCGTTTTGAGAAAGGGGTTTAAAGATTAAAATCTTAGTGACCGGGGGTGCAGGTTTTATTGGTTCGCATGTTACAAAACAATTGATTGATAAAGGCCATGACGTGGTGGTGTACGATAATTTAAGTCGTGGTTTTAAGGAACTGATTGAGCCACGAGCAAACTTTGTCGAAGGGTCGGTTTTGGATAAAGAGAAGCTAGCCGAATCTTTGCAGGGAGTAGATGCAGTGGTCCACATGGCCGCTTTTATTATTGTCCCCGAAAGTGTTGAGAAGCCAAAACTTTATTGGGAAAACAATGTCGGCGGTACTCAAACTTTATTAGAAGCAATGAAACAAGCAGGTGTAAAAAAGATTATTTTTTCTTCTTCGGCAACGGTTTATGAGGATCCCGATAAACTACCACTTACCGAAGAATCTCCAGTCAAAAAAGCCGCCAACCCCTATGGTCAAACAAAAATTGAAATGGAGAGATTAATTGAGGCCGAGTGTGAAAGGAGAGGTCTGTCGGGCGTAATCTTACGTTACTTTAATCCCTATGGTCCCAACGAACTGCACCGGCCGGAAACCCACGCTATCCCCAACTTTATCCACGCTACTTTGGCCAAAAAACCGATCCCGCTTTTCTGGAAAGGCGAGCAGGTGCGCGATTTTATTTATGTTGAAGATTTAGCCGCTGCTCATATTGCGCCACTGTCACTAGAAGGTTTCCATATTTTTAATGTCGGTACTGGGAAGGGTACGAAAGTGATTGAAGTAGTTAATAAAATTTTCGAGATTGCTGGTTTTAGAGTGACAATCAAAGATCTTGGCGACCGTCCCGGCGACGTACCGGCAAACTATACTTCAGCAGAAAAGATTGAGAAGGAACTTGGTTGGAAAGCAAAAGTTTCTTTGGAAGAAGGGTTGAGAAGAACAGTAGAATTTTTTAAATCTTATTAGAAGGCCAGGCCTTAAAAGTTTGAGGCTAAAGGCCTGGCCTTCGAATTCAAAGATTCAACTCGCCGTTGTCATTTCATTTCTCGCAATGGCAGATAAGGTAATTAACAGCTTGCTTGGCCGCTGGACTTGCTAAAATAGCGAGCGTCTGCTAGAATGTTTTAGTATAATTTAAAACTTTACTACAATGGTACAAGCAAGCAAGGATAAAAACAGTCCGCCCATCGTTGTCATTGGTGGTGGTACGGGGATACACAGCCTTTTGCGTGGCTTGAAAAGATATACCGAGGCTATTACGGCAATCGTTAATATGATGGATTCGGGCGGTTCTTCCGGCCGGTTGCGTGATGAATTTGGTCACCTTCCCCCCGGCGACACTCGCCAAGCTTTAGCCGCTCTTACTCCGGATGATCGTTCTTCCTTGATCCTGCGCCAACTTTTTAACTACCGGTTTCCAGAAAGCCAGCCTGCCGGCAGGCAGGGCGAAGGTTTGGAGGGCCATTCTTTCGGTAATTTATTTTTGGCGGCTCTCACCGAAATAACGGGGGGCGTCGATAAAGCGATTGCCGAGGCCGGACGGCTTCTGGGAATAAAAGGCAAGGTGTTGCCAGTTACTCTTACCCATTCAAATCTGGTGGCGCGGTTGGAGGATGGAAGCGAGCTTGTTGGTGAAACAAATATAGACACGCGAAAGGAGAAACCAGATGTACCAATAGATTATGTTTATCTAGATCCTAAAGCCTACGCCTACCCAGCCGCGCTTGAGGCAATTGAAACCTCTGATGTGATAGTTCTTGGACCAGGAGATTTGTACACCAGCATTATTCCCAACCTGTTGGTGGAGGGAATGGCCGAGGCGATCAATTATTCAAGAGCGAAAAAAGTTTACATTTGCAATTTGATGACCAAACATGGAGAATCCGATGGGTTCAAAGCAAGCGATTTTATTAACGAAATTAAAAATTATTTAGACAACGGCAATCTAGATTACGTGGTCTTGAACAAAAGCACTTTTCCAGAAAAGTTTCTTAAACGATACGCGAAGGAAAAGGCATACCCAGTGGAATTGGATTCGACTGCTTGTAAAAAACTTTCAAAAAATCTTATCGTCAAAGATTTAGTGGTTCAGGGTAATTTAATTCGGCATGATGAAGGCAAAATCGCCCGGGTTATTATTGATATAGCCACTAGGAGCTAATAGTCTTTCTTGGCAAAGACATGTGTGGAATATTTGGTTACGTCGGCCCCGCTGAGCGGGGTAAAAAACGAAATAACGCCGCTCAAACCGTTTTTGAGGGATTAAAACGCCTCGAATACCGCGGGTATGATTCGTGGGGAATAGCAATTGTCAGAGAACAGGGATCAGGGATCAGGGAACAGCGTAAGAAAATAATTGTCGAAAAGAGAGTTGGGAAGATTGGCGATTCCGCTCTAGATTCTAAATTCTTAATTCCTGCCTCGCCCTGTCCGTCCGGCAGGCGGGCGGCAGGCAGGCTAAATTCAAGATCTGCAATCGGGCACACCCGTTGGGCAACACATGGCGGTGTGACAGTTGCCAACGCCCATCCTCATACTGACTGTACTGATAGTATCGCCTTGGTTCACAATGGAATTGTTGAAAATTACAACGAGCTCAAGACGCAGCTTCTAAAAAAAGGTCACCGATTCAAGTCAGAAACCGACACTGAAGTAATAGCCCACCTGACAGAGGAAGAGATTAGGGGTTCAACCCCTAAAACTTCTTTAGCTTTCAAAGAATCGGTAAGACGTGTGTTCAATAAACTGACTGGTCTAAATGCTATCGCGGCGCTTTCGAAAACAGGCGATATTGTCGTCGCGAAAAACGGCTCGCCGATTTGTCTAGGTTTGGGAAATGGTGAGTATTTCGTTGCCAGTGACGCGGTGGCAATCCTGCCTCATACCAAAAATGTTATCTTTCTTGATGATGGTCAAGAAGCGTTGATAAGAGGCACGGGCGTAAAAGTCTTCAACTTAACTAGCGGTCAAGAAATTGCTAAGCAAGTAACTACCCTTGATTGGCAAGTAGCAGCATCCCAGCTTGGTGGCTACCCCCACTATATGCTTAAAGAAATCTATGAGCAGCCAAAGGTATTGTCATACATTGCCGGAAACTACAGAGATACGGTTAAAAAGCTTGCCGAGGTGGTTAAAAAATCATACGGGACCTACATTGTCGGTTGTGGGACTGCGGCGCACGCCGCTTTAGCCAGTAGCTACTTATTTTCAAAAATTGCCGCTCGGCACGTAAACTTTGCGGTCGGCAGCGAGTTTGGTTATCTTACCCATTTTCTCACTCCGAAAAGCCTAGTAATTGCTCTTTCTCAAAGCGGCGAAACGATCGATATTATCGATTCTTGTAACGAGGCCAAAAAGAAAGGCGCCAAGATTGCTGCTTTGGTGAACAATCTTGGGTCGACTTTGTATAGGATGGCAGATTACAAAATCCTTCTTGGTGCCGGTCCCGAAAAGGCGGTGGCGGCGACAAAAAGTTATACCGCTAAACTGGCAATTTCGACCCTTTTGGCTTACGCCATGAATGGAAGGTTGGCTGAAGGGGTAGACCTGGTGGTAGGAGCAAGCAAAGCAATTGAAGGAGTTTTGACGAAAAAATATGCGGAGAAAATTAGAAAACTGGCGAAGAAAATTTCCCAGCATGAACATATTTATACTATTGGTCGCGGGCTCAATTACCCGACGGCTTTGGAAGCGGCTTTGAAAATAAAAGAAATAAGTTACATCCACGCCGAAGGTTTTGCCGGTGGGGAACTAAAACACGGAGTGATTGCGCTGATTGAAAGAGGAACACCAGCTGTCGTATTTGCAGCAAATGATGAAACATACCAAGCAACAATTTCCGGTGCTACCGAAATTAAAAGTCGGGGAGGTTTTATAATCGGAGTTTCTCCAAAAAATAATCCGGTTTTTGATGTTTGGCTGTCCGTTAGGGATGTTGGCGATGCTTCGCCAATCGTCAATGCGGTCGTAGCTCAACTTTTCGCCTACTTTTTGGCTTTGGAAAGAAAACTTGACCCGGATAAGCCGAGGAATTTGGCAAAGAGTGTTACTGTAAGATAGATTAAGTGAATGCCAAATTCCTCGTCTTGCCTGCCCGACAGTGCCAGTCTTTGGCAGGCGGGCGACCACTCCTGCCTGCCGGCAGGTAGGTCGTGGGCTAAAAACCCGCAATTTAGCTAAAAGTGTAACGGTCAGGTGAGTATTTTAGGTTGCGAAAGTACCAGGGGGAGGAGTATTATTGGACAGTTCAAATAGATTATTAAAGATGTCAAGAGTGATCCCACAACAAGCGAGAATACCAGAAACACTTTATCAGAAGATAACCGCTTTGGTTCCTATTCCATGTGTTGATTTAGTTCCGGTGAGGAAAGAGAGCGGCACTTTAGAAATTCTTCTTATAAAGCGGAAAATCGAACCAGAGAAAGGAAAATGGTGCCTAATCGGTGGACGGGTAATTGGAGGGCGTGAGGTTAAACCGGAAAGATTAAGCGGGGCGATTAAGCGCCAGGCGAAAATAGAGTTAGGCGTAGAGGTGAAAATAATTTCGCCGTGGGATGCTAATCATCCAGCGGTTCTCTTTGACGAACCGAGTTGCGATCCAGCTAAATATCCTATAATAGCAGTATATCCAGTGGAAGTAGTCAAAAATAGCGTGATAAAAGTAGGCCCAGAGTCTTCAAAGACAAAATGGTTCGAATACGACGATTTGCCACCGGTGATGGGTTTTACTTCCCGCGAAGAGGTAGGAGCCGTAGTGGGAGCTCTTAAACGGGCCGGTTGGTTTTAAAAAATTGACAGTGTTGTGGTAAAATGGGGAGTTGTATGAAAGGCGTAATTGTAGCTGGAGGTTTGGGTACCAGGCTCTATCCTCTTACTCACGCGACAAATAAACATTTATTGCCGGTTTTTGATAAACCGATGATTTATTATCCAATCCAAACTTTGGTCCGCGCTGGGATTAAAGAAATTATCGTTATTGTAAGTGGCCCACATTCTGGCGATTTCATTAGGGTTTTGCAGAACGGGCAAGATTTTGGGGTCGCCCATCTAGAATATGCTTACCAAGAAAATCCCGAAGGCGGTATCGCTGATAATTTAAAGTATGCCGAAGATTTCGCTAATCGTGGGCCGATTGCAGTAATCTTGGGTGATAACTGTACAGACGCTGATATTTCAAAGGAAGTCAAAAAGTTTAAAGAAGGTGCTACTATTTTTCTTAAAAAAGTACCTGACCCAAAGCGCTTTGGTGTGCCTGTTTTCGATAAAACAAACAAAAAAATCACTGAAATTGAAGAAAAACCAAAAAACCCAAAATCAAATTATGCGGTAACAGGTCTTTACATTTACGATAACAAAGTTTTTGATCATATAAGGAAAATCAAACCATCAGGTCGGGGACAGCTAGAAATTACCGATGTTAATAACCTATACTTAAAATCTGACTCACTTTCCTGGGCGATTTTAAACGGTTTTTGGTCAGACGCAGGTAATCCGGAAAGTCTCTACCGGACAAATGTTTATTGGGCTAAGAAAGTACTGGGGAAGAAAGAAAAAGAATTAACAAACTTTAACGGAGCTTAAGATGGTTGAAATTAAAATAAAGGGCGTCCAAATTAAAAAATTGAAACTAATCCCTGATGAGCGGGGATTTTTAATGGAGATGCTGCGCGACGATGACAATATCTTCAAAGGTTTTGGTCAGGTTTATGTCACCGGCGTGAAAAAGGGAGCCGCCAAAGCCTGGCATTATCATAAAGGGCAAACCGACAATTTTGTTTGTGTGGAAGGGAAAGCGCTAGTGCCGTTGGTTGATTTTCGGAAAGACTCGCCGACTTTTAAGGTTGCCCAAGAGTTTATTCTCGAAGCACCGCCAGAAGCGAAAGAGCCAGTTCTACTGCAAATCCCGTCCTTTGTTTTGCACGGGTTTACTACTTACAAATGCGATTTTACAAAAATAGTAAACATTCCAAGTAAACATTACGTATACGGCGACCCCGACGAATTTAGATACCCTTGGAATTCCCTAGAAGTTCCTTACAAATGGCCTAAAGAAGTAAGGTTCGGGGGTTAATTATGTCTCGACAGAGAAACAAGCGTCGAGATGTTATCGAGACGATTATAAGAATCTTATGAAGAACCTTGCCTTTTTGCTTTGCAAAAACGTAAAATTTGGAGGTTAAAAGATGTCCCGCTAAAGCGTGACGTAATTCGAAATAAAATTATTTTATTATTAAAGAACAAAGGTAATTTCAAATTATGAAAATATTAGTAACCGGCGGCGCCGGTTTCATTGGTTCAAATTTTATTCGATACTGGCTGAATAAATACAAGAAAGATTTTGTAGTAAATCTAGATATTCTTACGCACGCCGGTAATTTAGATAATCTGGTTGATGTTCAAAAAAAGCATAAAGACAGGTATAAATTTGTCAAAGGCGATATTACGAATCTCGAAATTGTGGACTCTCTGGTCAAAGAGGAAAAGCCAGATGTGATAGTGAACTTTGCTGCTGAGTCCCACAATAGCTATGCAATTTTAAACCCGACGATATTTTTCAAGACCAATGTTGTAGGTACTCAAACACTTCTAGAAGCTGCTCGACGGAACAAAGTAAATAGGTTTCACCATATTTCCACCTGCGAAGTTTATGGCGATTTGCCGCTAGAGAGTAAAGAAAAATTTCGTGAGGATTCGCCATATCGACCGAACACTCCTTATAATGCCTCAAAAGCCGGAGCGGACTTAGCGGTGAGAGCCTACTTTAAGACTTTTAAGATGCCGGTGACAATCTCAAACTGTAGTAATAACTACGGTCCGTATCAATTTCCCGAAAAACTTATTTCTCTTTTTGTCACGAACCTTTTGGAGAATAAGCCTGTACCGGTTTACAAGTCTAGTCAGAACAAGCGGGAATGGCTGCATGTATTGGATCATTGTAGGGCGGTGGACTTGGTACTTCAAAAAGGGAAAATTGGTGAGACCTACAATGTCGGGAGTGGAGTGGAGAAAAGTATCGAAGAAGTTTCTGATATCATATTTGAAACCTTAAAAAAACCTCGGTCCCTAAAAAAGTATGTTCCTGATCGTCCCGGCCATGACAGAAGATACTTGCTAGATTCCTCAAAAATAAAAAAAGAGCTTGGTTGGAAGCCCGAAATTACCTTTGAATCCGGGATCAAAGAAACAATTAACTGGTATGTGGATAATAAAAATTGGTGGGATCCTTTAAAAAAGAAGTTAAAAATCGAGGAAAGTAAATGGACTTAATGATTATTATATGAAGAAGGTTTTAATAACCGGAGCAAATGGGCAATTGGGACAAGAACTGGTTAAAGTCTTCCAGAAAGATTGGATTGTAGTTGCTACCGACACTCATAACCTCGATATAACCAATAAAAAACAAGTCAGGGAAGTAATAAAAGAAGAACGGCCAAATCTCGTTATCCACTGTGCGGCTTGGACTAATGTTGATGCCGCAGCAGAAAATCCGGAGGGAGCGATGAAAGTGAATGGAGAGGGGACCAAAAATATCTGCGAGGCAGCAAAAAAGGTTGGCGCGAAAGTAGGTTACATATCAACTAATGAAGTTTTTGACGGAAGAAAGAAAACGCCTTATACGGAAGACGATGAACCTAATCCAATCAATGCCTATGGGGAGTCGAAAGTAGCAGGCGAGCAATACTGCCAAGAAATTTTAGGCGAGGACTGTTTGATTGTTCGTTCTTCTTGGCTTTATGGACCGGTTTCGAAAAATAACTTTCCGAGTAAAATTTTGAAGAAGGCTGAAGAGCAAGGTTTTTTGAAAGTTACTAGCGATGAAGTTGCTGTGCCGACTTACGCCCCGGATTTGGCGAAAGGAATTAAGGAGCTGGTTAAAAAAGGTGCTGGCGGCATTTTTCATTTAGTAAATGAAGGTCAAGCATCGCGGTATGATTGGGCTAAACAAATCATTCAAGAAAAAAACCTAAATGTTCCAATTGAACCGATCAGTTTGGGTGATTTCCAGCGGCCTTCCAAACCACCAAAGTATTCAGCTCTAGCAAATACAAAGGCTAAAAAAATAGGAGTAGTTCTACGGGATTGGCGAGCGGCTTGCAAAGAGTATCTTCAGAAAATTTGAAGACTGCTGTACAATGAAATTATGCAGGCTGTTAGGGCAAAAAAGATTTTTATCCCTTTAGTTTCAATAGGTATCTTTGGACTGCTTCTTATTTTTTCTTTAGTGGTCGCCCTCTATAATCCCCAAAAACCGGTCAAGATAAAAGCCAAGGATTTCAACACTTCGGTTGAGAAAAATGAGGTAAAAAAATTGCTCCAGCGTGCCTTCGCGATTTCGGCTAAGTCCACGCAAGTCCTTGGCGCAGAAACCCCACTTGAAGTGAAGAAAGAAGGGTCGGTGAAAAAGGCCGATTTTTCCTTCAATGCAATTGCTCCTTCTTGGCAGGCCGATATCCCTCCCGGCTCGCAGATCCTTATCCAAATCAGGACCTCTGAGGATGGTAAAAGCTGGTCTGACTGGAAAAATATTGAGGTTGATGATGATAGAGCCGACAACGACCCAAGCAACAAAATTTATGGTCGGTTGATCGTCGCTTCAGCAAAATATTTTCAGGAGAGAACGATCTTTAAAAGTGAGGATGTCAATCTGGTTCCTTCGATCAAGAAACTTAGGCTTACCTATATTGATAGCAAGGAGAAACATAATTTAATCGAGAAAATTCTAAAGAGAGTTAAATTAAAAGCCAAACAAGTTTTGGCGGCTCCGGGAGTACCGAGAAGACCAACCGATCCACCCGATATTTGTTCTCGAGCTTGTTGGGGGGCGGATGAATCTATTTATGTTCCCGGTGAAGATTATGCTTCGGTAAGAAAAATAATTATCCACCATACAGTTACGGCTAATAATGACTCCGACCCAGCGGCGACGGTGCGGGCAATTTATTATTACCATAATGTCGGACGGGGTTGGGGAGATATTGGTTATAACTTCGTAATCGATCAAAACAATGGAACTATTTATGAGGGAAGGAGAGGAGGGGATGGGGTGATTGGCGCTCATACCAGTGGGTATAATGCTGGTGGTGTTGGAGTGGCTGTTTTGGGGGATTTTCGCTACGTTGCGCCAAATAAAAAAGTGCAAAACGCTCTGCACAAAATTGTGGTTTGGAAACTTTATTCGCACAAAATTGATCCTAACGAAGTCTCGGTTTTTGGCAGGGATGGTTGGGCACTGCCCGCCGTATTCGTCCATGGACGAGTCGCAAATACTGCCTGTGCCGGAACTTATCTTAATAATTTCACCCCCAATTTGATAGCTATGTCTCACTATTTACCCCAGCAAATTGTTTTAAGAAATGCCGCTGGTGTACAAAGAATTGAAGGAAACGGCGACCAAACAGTAGGTGATCTTTTAGCCGCTTACCAATCTCAAGGGGTAGTGGCGCCAAATTATATTAGGAAGGTGGCCGCCTTTCCTTCTGACGGGACAACGCCGCCAAATGATCCAAACTATTCTTCGCAGTGGGATCTTCCAAAGCTAGACGCCTTAAATGACTGGAAAGAAACAAGCGGCGGTTCCTCGTCAGTTAAGGTAGCGGTGATAGACACCGGTGTTGCTTATGAAAATTACAATCCGTCGGGACCAGAGAATTATGCCAAAGGACCAGATTTTACTGACACCAACTTTGTCGCCGGTTACGATTTTGTAAATGGCGACTCTCACCCAGATGACGATTATGGGCATGGCACAGTGGTCGCTTCGGTGATTGCCGAAAGTAAAAACAATTCTCTAGGGTCAGCCTCTTTGGCGTATAACGTTTCAATAATGCCGATCAAGGTTTGTGATAGTTACGGTTTGTGTCTTGATAGCGATGTTGTAGCTGGGATTGATTTCGCCAGGGAGAATGGAGCCAAAGTGATTAATATGTCCTTGGGGGAAGATTATTATTCATCTACGGTTCAGGCAGCCATAGATGCTGCGTGGGACGCCGGAATAGTAGTTGTAGCATCGGTTGGGAATGAGAGTAGAAATTGGGTAAGTTATCCGGCTTTCGGCAATCATGTAATCGGGGTGGGCGCTCTTACAAGTGCAGACCAAAAAGCTTGGTATTCGAACTATGGTAACGGCCTTGATTTAGTTGCGCCTGGTGGGGATGGTTACAGTGGTAGTGGGAATCTTCTTTACCAGTACCTTAATTGTACTGATGATTTGGATTGTACTAACTTCACTTATAGCCGAGTCGCTGGCACTTCTTTATCGGCCTCCTTTGTCTCTGCTTCCGCTGCTTTAATGGCTAGTAAAGGTGTTGCCTCGCCCGATTCTATCGAGAGGTATTTGGAGGGTTCTGCTACTGATATTGGTGCTATTGGTTTTGATGATAGCTATGGTTGGGGTAGGGTTAACCCACTTTCGGCTTTTGGTCTAATAGGGGCCAATCCATCACGACCGAACGGATTGGTTTTATCGTCAAGTTCGGATGGCAAGGCATATTTATTGGATCGGGGGGAGAAAAGGTGGATCAAGACCCCTTCTATTTTCGAAGAGAGGTTTCGGTGGCAAGACGTTATTTTCATTCCGAGCTCTGAAATGAATAGTTTTTCTGAAGGTACCCCGCTTGGTTTTCCCGATGGAACTTTGGTTAATGAGGTTACCACGGGAAAAGTTTATGAAATCTCTAATGGGCTCAAACGTTGGATAATAAACGGTCAAGTCTTCAATGGCTTGGGTTATAGTTGGCAGAATATAAAAAATATTTCCGCAACCGAATCTAATCTGCACTCAGCCGGCGCGAATATTACCGCGGCGGACACACATCCCGATGGAACTTTGGTTACATCTAGGAGTACACCAAAGGTATACTTTATAGAGAATGGGCAAAAGCGGTGGATATCAAATGGTTCGATTTTTGAAAGCCGTTTTCACTGGAAGAACATTGTTTTCATTCCCGAAAATGAATTAAATTCCTATCCGGACGGAAATGACTTAAACTATAGAGACGGAATTTTGATAGCTGCTTTAGGTAAAGTGTTTCTTGTTTCGACCCCGACCGGATCCTCCAACCAGGCGAAAAACTGGATATTCAACCCCGCTGCTTTTGCCGGGCTAAGCTTCAAGTGGGGAGACATAAGGTTTGTCACAGATTCTTTCGCCAACAGCCTGCCAAATGGCTCTACCATATATTAGTTTCTTGCAAGGCAAGAACTGATATACTATAATTCTGATTCACGAGATCTGAAATATTTCTCGGTTATTTTATGTTCATGAGGACTTCTAGATTATTGTTATTGGTTAGTACTCAATGAGGAAAAATTATTTAAATCTACTAGTTCAAATGGTCCTGACAGAATTCAAACTTAAGTACTATGGTTCTGTCTTAGGTTATTTATGGTCCATAGTTAAGCCACTTTTGCTTTTTGGGGTTTTATATGTTGTATTTTCTGTCTTCTTCCGTTTGGGTAAGGGGGTGCCAAACTATCCGGTCTATCTGCTGCTTGGAATTGTAATGTGGTCATTTTTCTTAGAAAGCACTTTGAACGGGATGCACTCTGTAGTAAGTAGAGGGGACCTTATTCGAAAAGTGAATTTTCCAAAAATCATCATTGTTTTAGCAGCGGTGACAACTTCTTTGCTCACTTTCCTACTTAATTTAATCATCGTGTTTATTTTTATGTTTTTTTCGAAAGTAGTCCCTTCCGCAGCAATTCTGCTCTTTATTCCGATAGTCTTCGAGTTATTAGTATTCACTCTAGGTGTCAGCTTAATTCTGGCTACGCTGTATACAAAGTTTCGAGACTTTGCCCATATTTGGGAGGTCGGTTTGCAGGTTCTTTTTTATGCTACACCGATCCTTTACCCAATTTCTTTAGTACCACCTAAATTTGTGAAGTTCATGATGGTGAACCCTGTTGCCCAGATCTTTCAGGATGCCAGATGGGCTCTAATCTCCCGTGATACAGCCACTTCCTGGAGTATTATTAGTTTTCCGAAAAGTTTAATAATTTTGGTAATAGTCTTAGGAACAGTTTTAGTTGGGTTTATTATCTTTTTAAAGTCAGCTAAGGATTTTGCTGAGGAAGTATGACCGAAGAGCCGATTATTAAGGTTGAAAATTTGACAAAAATTTTTAAACTGCCGCATGAGAAGTATTCGACGGTTAAGCAACATTTCATCAATATCTTCAAACGCAAAAGTTCCCAGGAGTTAAAGGCATTAGATGATGTTTCTTTTGAAGTCAAAGAAGGAGAATTTTTTGGCGTTATTGGACCAAATGGTTCTGGTAAATCAACCCTACTGAAGATACTTTCCAAAATTTACCAACCGACATCTGGAACAATTGAAATTAATGGTAGCCTTTCCCCGTTCATTGAGCTTGGGGTTGGTTTTAATCCAGAACTAACCGCTCAAGAGAACGTGTTTCTGAACGCAGCAATTCTTGGCTTAGGAAAGAAAGAAACGGAAAATAAATTTGGAGAAATTATAAGGTTCGCCGAACTTGAAGAATTTGTAGACCAAAAACTTAAAAATTTTTCTTCTGGTATGCAGGTGCGGCTCGCTTTTTCCATCGCCGTGCAGGCCCAAGCCGATATATTGCTGGTTGATGAAGTTCTGGCGGTTGGCGATGCATCGTTTCAACAAAAATGCCTTGAGGTTTTTAGAAAACTTAAGAAAGAAGGGAAGACAATTGTCTTTGTCAGTCACGCCTTGGGGATAATTGAAGATTTTGCCGATAGAGTACTTTTTTTGAAAAATGGAAATGTGGGGTTTATTGGTGATCCAGCAAAAGCGATCTTCAGCTATTTAAAACTCGCGGGTGAGGAGCAGCTGGGTGAGGTAGATCACGGCGGGAAAAAGACTAGGTCGTTAGTCTCCGTCAGAAAAGTTGAAATTCTGCAGCAGGACGGTGGAAAAAGCAAATTCTTTAAAACTGGCGATAAGCTTATTATTAGAATTTATTATGAAGCAAAGAAGAAAATCGAAAAGCCGGTTTTCGGTGTAGCGCTCCATTCTCAAGATGGAACCCACATTACCGGGCCTAATACAAAAGCGGCCGGTTATCAAATAGAAAATATTGAAGGAAAAGGATATCTAGACTACGTTATAGAAGACCTTCCTTTTTTGTCAGGCACATTTTTGGTAACTGTAGGTATTTTTAATAATAACGTCAATCTCGTCTATGATTTTATCGACAAAGGGACAGGTTTTAAGGTTATTCCGGCCAGGACTGATAGCTATGGGTTACTAAAATTGAGAGAGAGCTGGAGGTTGCATGACAAGTAGAGCAAAAATAAAAATCCGCCGATCTCTTTGGCTAAAGGAAGAAAATTTAAAACTTAATTTCGATCTTTATACAAGAAATTACTATATTGCCAAGTTCATACAAGCTATCGGTGCAAGTTCATTAAAGGTCTTGGATGTGGGAGGCCGCGGTGGGCTTCTCAAAAATTTTCTTAACTCTACGACTGACTTGACTGTACTAGATTTGATGAAAAACGATTTTAGCGAAAAAAATTATATAGTTGGTAATATATTGGATTCGAAGATTCCCGATCGAAGCTTTGACGTTGTAACCTCCTCTGATTTACTTGAGCATATCAACGAGAAGGATCGACCAAGAGCGCTTAAAGAAATGTTTAGGATAAGTAAAGACCTAGTAATTATAGCTGCGCCTTTCTATTCGGATAACACGGAACGAACTGAAAGAGCCGCAAATGAATTCTATAAAAGACTGTATGATGAAGATCATCCATGGCTTAAAGAACATTTTGAGTCGGTCTTGCCTAAAAAAGAGAATTTAGAAAACTTCTTGGGTAAAAATAACTATCAGTATTACTCAATAGGTTCAAACAACTTGGATCTATGGGAGTTAATGCAGTATTTTATTTTCTTTTGTAGCAAATTTTCTCCTGGAAGAGAAAAATATTACGATGTAATTAGATTTTATAACGAAGATTTCCACAAATTAGGGGACTCATTGGAGCCGACTTACAGGAGTATTTATTTTATATCTAAAAATAATTCGCTAAATAGATACAAAAAGATTGAGGCCAAGACTAGACTTGATATTTCAGTTCTTCTACAGTTAATAAAGTTAATAATGGTCACGATGAACGATGCAATTGTGGATTATCAGAAAAATATTACGAAACGTTTGGATTACAACGAGGATCAAGTTAGGAAGCTGACCGAGGAAAATAATCAATTAACAAGTGAGTTATCAGCTATCTACCAATCTAGGTCCTGGAAGTTAGCATCGAGACTAAGGTCCTTAAAGAAAAAAGTCGATTTATTTAAGAGAGCGGGAGGTTAATAGTAGTTTTCCTCGCTAGCATACCCCAGGTTTTGAAATAATTATTATGGAGTTATTGCGAAAAGCACTGATTGTACTACTTAGAGACGGCCCAGTAGTTTTCATTAAAAAAAGTTTAAACTTTTTCATCTACATAAGTAGGGCAAAATATAGTGAGAAGATTAATAAGCAGTACCGGGTTTGGTTTAAAAAACACTGGCCTAGTAAAGAAGAATTAATTAAACAAAAGAAAATTTTAGCTACATTTAAATTTAACCCCAAAATATCAATTATCACGCCTACCTACAACACTCCTATAGATCATCTAAGAGAATGTATCGAATCAGTGAAAAACCAAAGTTACGATAACTGGGAGTTATGTTTATGCGACGATGCTTCTAGCGAGAAGCAGGTGAGGCGGCTACTAGAAGAATACGCCGAAAAAGATAAAAGGATAAAAACTTACTTTAGGGATAAAAATGGTCATATATCCCAAGCTTCTAATGATGCATTAAGATTGGCTACTGGGGAATACATCGGTTTACTAGATCATGATGATTTCTTATGGCCAAATGCGTTGTATGAGGTATTAAAAGCCATTAATAATTATCCCGAAGCGGAATTTATTTATTCGGACGAAGATAAATTGTCAGAACAGGGTAAACACATCGATCCTTTCTTCAAGCCGGATTGGAGTCCTCACTATCTGAGATCGATAAATTACATCACCCATCTCGCTGTTTTAAAGAAGAGTTTGGTTGATAAAATTGGTGGGTTTAGGACCGGTTTTGAAGGAGCCCAAGACTGGGATTTATTTCTAAGGGCTAGTTCAATTATCAACAGAAGAAGAATTGTTCACATTCCCACCATACTTTATAGTTGGCGAAAATCACCGTATTCTACTGCTTCCGAAAGGGGAGCCGGTAAGGTGAAATTATACGCTTATGAAAATCAAAAAAAGATTTTAGAAGACGACTTAAGATCCAGGGGTTTCGAAGGAGAAGTAGTTGCTACAGACAATCTCGGATCCTGGATAGTTAAATATAAGATAATAGGGAAGCCTCTCGTTTCGATAATCATTCCTACCAAAGATCAATATCGATATATTTCAAGGTGTTTAAGATCAATTTTAGCGAAAACTACATATAAAAAATTCGAGCTAATACTGGTAGATACAGGATCTACCGATGAAAAGATTTGGAATTTATACAAAGAGATTAAAGATAAGTATCAAAAAACAAAAATAGTTAAATGGGATCAAGAATTTAATTTTGCAGATGCATGCAATTTTGGGGCAGCGAAAAGCAGCGGTGAGTATTTACTCTTTTTAAACAACGATACTGAAATAATTACTCCGAGTTGGATTGAAGAGTTATTGGGATATGCGCAGCTCCCGGAAGTGGGGTCCGTGGGTTGTAAACTTTTATATCTCGATGGTTCGATTCAGCACGCAGGAATTGTGTTAGGGATAAAAGGAGGGGATATAGATAAAGGGGTGGCTGGTCATGCATTTAGGCATTTCAAAAGCGGTAAAGATATTAAGGGTGCGTTGGGTGGGGTAAGAGATTGTGCAGCCGTGACAGCTGCTTGCTTAATGATTAAAAAAAATAAGTATTTTGAAGTAGGTGGTCAAGAGGGCAAGTTTAAAGTGGCATTTAATGATGTAGATTTGGGTCTTAAACTGTTAGAAAAGGGATATTATAACCTCTATTTAGGTTTTGTGGAACTTTCCCACAAAGAGTCTGTTTCTATAGGCAAACCAGAATCTAAACAGAGAGATTTAAAACAATTTCAAGAAGAAATAAATTTTATGTATGAAAAATGGGAAAAAATATTGGAAAACGATCCTTTTTATAATGAAAACTTAACATTGGATCTTGAGGATTTTAGTTTGAGGGTTTGATCACGGATGAAAAAATATTTAGGGAAGTTAAAAAAATTAGGAATAATTTTAACTATTGGTATTCAAAACCCCAAAAAAATTTATAAAGCCTTTAGGACCTTGATTTTTTTCGGGCCTGGCGAAGTTATATCAAAGATAAAAAGCGATGAGCTATATATACTTAGAACCCAAGATATACGTGCTATCTATTACGTTATCTATAAAGATTGGTTAAGGCTAAATTCACCTAGTAAAAAATATTATGACAAGCAGCGGAAAGAAAGTCGAAGCTTTCGCTATCAACCAAAGATTTCGATTATCACTCCAACCTATGATACTAACGAGGCTTATTTAAAACAGTGCATCGATTCTGTTATTAATCAAACCTATCCTAATTGGGAAATTTGCATTGCCGATGATGCTTCGACAAACCCGAATGTTAGGAAAATTATTAAAAGATATGCTCAAAAAGACAAAAGGATCAAGTTTGTATTTCGAGAGAGCAACGGCAAGATCGCCAGGGCTTCGAACTCGGCCTTGAAGCTTGCAACAGGAGAATTCATTGGACTTCTTGACCACGATGATGTTCTTTTACCCAACGCACTCCACGAAGTTATAAGCTTTCTGAATTCAAATCCCGAGGCCGATTTTATTTACACAGACGAGGATAAGATTGATAAAAAAAGCAAGGAACGTTCAGACCCATTCTTTAAGCCCGATTGGTCACCAGATCTTCTTTACTCTTTCATGTACACCGGACATTTTACGGTTTACAGAAGAAAGCTGGTCGAGCAGGTGGGTAACTTTGATCCAAACCTCACCTACTCTCAAGATTACGACTTAGCTTTTAAAATAAGTGAAAAGACAAAAAATATATTTCATATAGGAAAGATTTTATATTCATGGAGGATACATGAGGGCTCCCAAACTGGTGGTGGGAAGCCTTATGCTAGGAAGTCTAATCTTAAAGCTTTGGCTAATCACATGAGAAGGAGAGGTTTAAAAGGTAAGGTAGTTGAATACCCCTTTGCTAATAAGTTCGATTACGAAATAGACAAAAAGAAAAAAGTTTCAATCATTATCCCGTCTGACAGCTACGAAAGTTCTTTATCAATCATAAAAGCGTTAATTAAGAAAACAGCTTACCAAAACTATGAGATTATTTTGGTTATTAACCGGCAGGTTGGGGATCAAGTTAAAAGAGTTGTCAAGGATAATCGGTTAAAAATAGTCTACTTTGATAAGGAATTCAATTTTTCAGCAAAGTGTAACCTCGGTGCAAAGAAGTCATCAGGAGAATTCTTAGTATTCCTTAATGACGATATGGGGATAATTTCGGGAAATTGGATCGAGGGTCTGGTGGAATTTTTTCAAAGAAAGGAAGTTGGGGCCGTAAGCCCAAAATTATTATATGAAAATAGCACTATTCAACACGCTGGAATGGTTACTGGGGTAAGAGGTTTGGTCGGTACAGCGTTTCATAAGAGACTAGCTGATTCTTTTGAATATTTTAACCTTATTCAATCAACGAGGGACTGTTCGATTTTGTCGGCCGCTTGCCTAGCTATTCCAAAAAAGATTTTCGAACGGGTAGACGGTTTTGATGAGCAAAATACTCCGATTAGCCATTCAGATATTGATCTAAGTTTCAAAATAAGGGATCTTGGTTACCTTCTGGTTTACACTCCGTTTGTAATTCTACGGCATTACGGTCACAGATCTATTGGAGCAGTAACGGACAAGGAAAAGAAAAAAATAAGCTATCTTCCCGATCTTTTCCTGCTCAATAGATGGGGAGAAAAGATCTCATACGATCCGTATTACCCCCCGGCGATGAGAGATTTCCTCTACGGGCATGGTTTTAGAGAATTTAAAATAATTTATAGTTCAAAGCCAGCTGGCGAGGCTTTGGGAAAGAACCTGTTGTTCGTTGGTCACGAATCCAGTCTGACCGGTGCTCCACTTCTCCTATTTTGGTTGGCAAAGACCCTTGTTAGAAAAGGTTATTACATCGTTTTTTATCTCCCGGCGGACGGACCAATCGTACAGGTGCTCCAAAAATTTGGTTTTAATTCGATCGTAGATTCTGAAATTATTACCAATATTAGGGATGAAACGAAGCAATTTATCAGAAATTTTGACTTGGTTTTATGCAACACGGTACATAATTGGAGGACGGTGCTTGCTTCCAAAGAATCTGGTGTACCCACTGTTTTTTATATCCACGAGTCTCAATATGGCATAGGAAAAATAAGAACTTCCAGTATAATTTCCAATACAGTCTCGAGTAGAAATAGTATTGGTGTGTACAAAGCCTTTGGACTGGCTGACAAGGTTATCTTTCCATCAGTGCTGGCCCAAGAAAAATACCAAAAGTTTTTAAATCTTGCTACTGGGGTGGTAGTATTTCCTGGTGTGGAAGCTGGGCAATACTCGAAGGAGGATGGCGGAGAGAGCAGACCCTTTACGATCTTGAATGTAGGTAGTATTGAAAAGAGAAAAGGCCAAGATTTAATGATGAAAGCCTTTCTTTTGTTGGATGAGCAAATCAGAGACAAAATGGAGCTTATATTTATTGGTAGGGTTTTAAACAAGAAGTACCACCAGAACTTGTTGGAGGAATCCAAAAGCTACCGTAACATAAAGTTTATAGGTGAGATAAGTCATGATGAGACAATTGAGTTCTACAAGAAAAGCGATCTATTCGTGTGTTCGTCTAGAGACGAAACTGGACCTCTGACAATAATCGAAGCAATTAGTAACTTTGTTCCAGTGGTGACTACAAAAGTTGGTTTGGTCCCAGAATTATTTACAAATTTAAAAGACGCGCTAATAGTAGAAAATAACAGCCCTAAACTCTTGAGCGAGGCAATTAAATTAATGTATGAGGACAGAGAGCTCAGGGAAAAAATAAAAACTAACGCCCACGAAATCTTTTTGCAAAAATTGACTTTAGAAAAATATTCCTCAAGGTGTGAGGAGGTTTTCTCGCAGGTAATGGGAAGTTAGTATTTCGAAAATATCAAGATCATTTTTTGACTTGCAAGCAATAAGCAAATTTCCCCAAAAGTAACAAGTAAATCAAACCAAGCGAAATTAAAACTGTTAAGGGTTTTAGACTTAACCAAAGGCTAATATCAAAATTGTAACTATTTAAAAATAGCAGGAAGTAAATGAGTAAATTAATTAGTAGTCCTACGATTAAGAACAATCGATTAAATTTCAACAAGTAAAAAATTCCGAAACCTACTCCGAGAACGACTACCGGGTGTAAATAGTGCAAAGCAGAGATTGTACCGATTGGGTTGCCTACTAGTACAGCGCTGGTGAGTATAGGCACAACTATAAACGAGACAATTATTTTGTAGTATTTAATTAATTTTTTAAAGACAGCGACATAAGCTGGTACAGAGAGTATCCCAATAGCCCCAGGAAGTGTAAAAATAGTCGTTAAAAAGATAATTTTCGTGAAACCTTCACTATGTTGTTTCAAAAAATAAAACGGAGTTAGCAAGTAATACAAGTATTTAAGCTTGATTTTAGTAATTTGGGTAATTGGTGTGTTGAAAAACTCCTTTACTGCTAGGTGGGGGTCAAAACCCAATCCATGTAGGAAAAAGGGATAATATAAAAATAAGCTTTGCTGATGGTAAATTAATCTAGAAACGATATACCAGGGGGATATTAGAAGAGCTGTTACCAGCCCGAAAACGACAGTTTTGTTATATTCTTTACTTAAGATTAAGAATACTATTAGCCCCATGATATAAAGGATAGCTAGGTCGTGAGTAAAATAAGCTAATCCTGCAGATATAGCCAAAAGAATAATTTTCCGATCATATAAAAGGAGATACCAAGCACATAAGATAAAGTAAGCTACGAAGAGTTTTGGCCAAGAGAAGAAAGTATTGTACAGGAAGTAAAAATTAAAAGCTATGAAAATCAAAGATAAGCAAGCTGTTTTAAAATTAAATAATTTTTTCAACAAAATAAATGCCGACAGTATAAATAGAGAATTAAGGGTACTGGAAATAATTTGAAATTTTTTGTAAACGGGGTCGTAAGTTTTCTGATCCGAAGCCCACAAATAACTGGTGGGTAATTTTTCACCAGTTAGGTCAAAATAGTAGGCAACCACGCTACCCATCAGGGGGGTTCTATAGAAAAAATTAACTCCCCACTCTCTAATAAAAGAGTCCTTATTAATATCCATCCGATTAACAAAAAACTGCGCTTGACGAAATGGCACGTAATTATCGTTGGCAGGGGTTTTGGCCAGATTTAAAATCTTGACATTAAAGGTTCTGTACTCCCTTCCTTGAATTGGGGTAGGGTCGGGAATAAGATTATACTTTTGCCCAAATGGCAGAGACACAAAAAGTAATGGTATAAGAGAAAATAAAACGAAAACGCTAAAAGCAAAGCTGAATTTAAATTGCCGATATAATTTATCCTTAATCAAGAGATAAATTAAAACAAAGAAAAATAAAAGAGAAAGTACCCTTAGGATCATTAGGTCGAACCCAAAAACAAAATAAAAAATAGCCAGAAAACCAAATAAAATTATGCCAAAAATATAGCTAAAACACAGAGTAGCATCTGGATCCTTAAACAATTTTATTTTGTTGAATAGAACAAAACCAGGAAGTGACAGAGTTAGATGAATAAATACAAAATAGATTATGAAAGACATTCGTTCCCTGTGATCTAATTAAAATATAACTAGTTTTAAATTTTACCTTGTTTTTTGGAAACTTATCAAGGACGGCTTGTATATGTTATATTACCCTTAATTCAAAAAGTTGTTTGCTTTAGCTTATGGTAAGGTTAAGTAGAGTATTGGATAAATTAAAGATTAGGTGGAAGGGAAGTAAAGAAAAACTTGAGAAGCAGAAGGCGTTGAACTATTTGAAAAATTATACAAAAAGAATCACTAGTGATGGAAAACATGTTGAATATTCGGAATTACAATTAACTTGGAACCGGGACATATTAGAAAGGTCGATTCATTGGATACCCGAAACAACCGATAAATTAATTGGCATCGGTTCTTTTCAAGGAGCATTGGAAATTTCTTTGTCACACTTCTTTAATAAAGTAATTTGTGTTGACCATAAGTCCTTTTTACCAAAATGGAAACCAAAAAACGTCTTTTTTCATAAAGCCGATTTAGATACAAATGATTGGAATTTGCCGGAAGGAATGTTTGATATTTGTTATATTATTGAAACAATAGAGCATTTCTTATGGTCACCAATACCCTTGTTAAAGTGGGCTAAAGCCAACTCTCACATCACTGTAATTTCTACCCCTGATGATAAAGAGTGGCCGCCTATGAAAATTAAACCCTGGACAAGATATCAGCATTTTATGAGTATACCATTGGCCTTTCCTGGTTCCACCGCTAATCCGGAACCAATGGAGCACTGTAAACAATATAGCCAAGATGAGTTTATCGAGCTTTTAACTTTTGTTGGATTTCGGTTAGAAGAATTCTTTAGAACAGGTGAAGGGCATCACCAGATGGTGGCAATCTGTTCCCCAAGGCAAGATCAGCTATTAATTAAACCTAATCAGAAGAGAAAAGATTAACTTTATTTTTTTCCAATTCATCCAGCCTCAATTTTAAGAATTCAGAACGATTCTCGGGAAAAACTAAATAACTTGCGCCCTTATTACAAATTTTGACGTCTTCCTTTTTCAGATAGCAAGTTTTCCATCTGTTTAGACCGTCTCTTCTTTCGGTCACTCGAACGTAATTTATATAAGCACCTTGATTCGAAAAGAAGACAAAAAGAATTATTAAAAATGGTACGAGAAGCCGCTTTAAATGATTGCTTAATAACAGGGTAATGGTTAAGTAAATAGCTAGATACAGGGGAATCATAAAAGTTGTGTATCGAGACGAGGCAGCGCCGCCGTAACCTAGGCCTAATCTACCGTAAGCAGTAGAAGCAGCAAAAAGAGCAGAAAAGATAAATAAGGAAAATATTGGAAAGTATTTAACCACAAGATTGTTTTTAAGCGCCGAATAGCCTAGCCAAACAAAACTGACTAAAGCTATAGTTGGTATTACCAGTAATAATAAAGAGACCACCAGCAATTTTAAAACATTAGCATAAGTTGAACTCGGTACAAATCCAATGAAACTGCTGATCTCCAAAATGATATATTTGGAAAGGGCTATTACATCGAAATTTTTTGCTCCCAAAAACGTAGCGGGGGTATAGTTGATACGATAGCTCGCCGCAATTAGAACTGAAGCGAAAGAGAAAATGAGATTACGTATTTTTTTAGCACGTTCTTTTTCCGTGAGGAATCCTAAGAAGAAAAAAAGTCCAGTTATTCCTCCCAAAAAAATTCCATGGAGGGAAGAATAGGTGCTTAAAAAAACCAAAATCAATAAAAGAATATTTCTCCAAAGGGAATTTTTTAAGGTGAACAGGTAAAGACTTATAAATAGGAATAGTAGGGGTAAAACAAATGCTATTTGGAAGCCCCAAGTCATGCTTTCCCATTGGTATAAACCTAAAAATAGGAAGGGGATTACTACATCTGTTGCCTCCAATTTTTCCGTCAGCCTTTTTTTTAGGAGCAAAGCAAAAAATGAAGCGAAAAGAATAATTAAGCCAATGGTCAACGATTCGACGCGGTTGTCCCATTTACTGAAACTTTCAAGAATCTTTGTAATGACTAGACCGACACCGATCCGGTGCTCACTATGCTGGGTAAACAAAAGTGGAATTAGATTCTTGTGTAGGATATCATTAACAATGTCCCATTGATCCCAAAAAAGAATGTTAGCAGTGTATTTGTATATAAAATAAAAGAACCTTGCCGATAAGATTAGGTAGGCAATGGTTATTATTGAATAAATAGGGAAATCCCTTGATTTAATTACTCTTTTTAAGTAAGCCAACATACCATTTTAAGTATAACGGCAGCCATTTTAATAATTTAAATTTGGATTTACCCCCGGTCCGATCAGTCCAGGTAGTCGGAACTTCGGTAATTTTGCAGCCTTTTTTGAAAGCTTTAGTGAGAATCTCTAGTGAATACTCGTAACCACCGCCACTTTCAATTTTTATTTTGTCTAAGACTTCCTTGCGATACATTTTGAAGGCATTGGTGGCATCGTGGGTGGGGAGTCGAAAAAAATAATGCAAAGTAAGACCAGCTGTCCTGGAGAGTAAGGATTTGATAGCTGGTCCCCCAACTTGCCTCCCTCCTTCCATGTATCTTGAACCACAGACAATATCGTAGCCTTCTTCGATTAGGCGATACATCTGGTCGATTTTACCAACATCGTCAGCTAAATCTGCCATAACGACAATAACTGCTAGACCTTCCGCTTCCTTGAAACCAGTTTTGATCGCATTTAGAGCGCCTCTGCCGGTTCCAACAGAGTTTCGGATTAAGTTTATTGAGTTGTCATTTTTTCCGGGGAGATAGTCTAAAACTGCCTTTTTGGTCGGGTCTTCCTCGTAATCGTAGACAATTAGGATTTCGTGCTCGGTTTTAACTTTTCGGGAAATTTCATTCAAGACTTTAACTATTGTTTGCTCTTCGTGATAAGCCGGAATGATGATGGAAAGTTTCATAGTAGCTGACAAGCTAGATGGTTCCAAGCTCAATTTGCTTTTTTATCCAGGGTATTACTTCATCAAGCATCTGTTCCAAGGTGGTTTTCGCTTCAAAACCAAGTATCTTTTTAGCCTTAGTGGTATCGGGGACTCTTTTTTGAACATCATGCTCAAAAGGTTTGTCCGATACGTATCGGAATGTTTTGTTCGGATTTATCTTTCTCCAAATAAGTTCTGCAAGTTCTAAAACAGTTGTCGATTTGTCGGTGGAAAGATTAAGATCCTCGTTTGTGGCTTTTGGTGAGAATATTGTTAGTACAATTCCCTTTGCAAGATCGCCCGCATAAGTATAGTGTCGAATTTGAGTTCCTTCTCCAAAAATGTGGAGTGGGTATTGACCCTTTAAAACTTTCTGGACAAGATCTGGAACTACATGGCTCATTGCTAGCTCTACATTCCCACTTTTGATTTCTTTGCCAGTTTTTGCCCTTGCCTCTCCGGTCCCAACACAATTGAAAGGTCTAACAATAGTGTAAGGAAGTTTATATTGCTCCCAAGCTCCTTTGGCGAAGTATTCAGTGGCCAATTTTTGAAAACCGTAAGTTGATTCTGGAGGCGGAGAAGTTTTTACAGCTGTTTCAGGAGTTGGAAAAACATTGGTTGATTCAAAAACCATACTTGAGGATAGAAGGGTTATTTTTTTAAGCTTATAATTTTTAAAAGCGTGAATAGCGGCATCAAAAGTAGACGCTGTGATTCTCTCATTCTCCGCTAAGAGGTCATAGGCAAACTCATGGAAGTAGGTGATTCCGCCTATTTTCGCTGCCCCTGCAACCAAATGATCGGAGTCGACTAAAAGTTTTTTGAGCAGCTCAGCATCTTTTGCATCGCCTTGATGAAATTCATAATTTGGATTCTTGTCATAACTTTTTTCAACTTTCCCGTACTTTGAATAGTTATCGAGGCCGACGACAGTATGACCTTGATTCAAAAGCTCTTCAACTAAATAACCGCCAATAAAACCAGCTGAACCGGTGACTAAAATTTTCATTTTAAGCCTCGATAAACTCTTCTTTATTTGTTTTGGAATTTTTTGCTTGGTTGACAGTAAAGATCAATTTATTGATTCCAAAGATGTTCCAGACATCGCAGATCAGGGTATTTTTATCTAGCAAGTCTAGTATGTTTTTACGGTCTTCACAATAAAGTTTATGGCGGGTGGCAATTATCACCACATCCATGCCAGTCAAGGCTTCATTCAAATTTGTTGTAACCTCTTGTTTGGTGTAGGTTTTTACATAAGGGTCGTGGAGTATAACTGTGGCGTTTTCTCGCAGGAGCGCCTTTCGGATTTTGAAGCTAAGAGAATCCCTGATATCGTCGATCTCTGGTTTAAAAGCAAGTCCTAACAAAGCTACCTTCTTGTTTTTTAAATTAATCCTTTCCCGAATTTTTTTAATTAGGAATAGGGGCAGGCTTTCGTTGATTTTCCAGCTAGCGACGATAAGGTCCAGATATGGGTTTTCGTTTATCAAAAAGAACCCATCTTTGAATAAACAAGGTCCCGCTGTTAACCCCGGTAATGCCAAGCCACCCCTTTTGTAGCCAGTGTTTACCAGGTTTACTATCTCATGGATATTGCGGTTAAAACTCTCGGCAATTACTAAGAATTCGTTGACTATCGCAAACGATATGTACCGGTACATGTTGGTGAAGAGTTTTCCCAGCTCAGCACTAGTGGAATCGGTTATTAAGCATTTTTTGACTCCAAAACTGGCGAAAAATTCTTCCGATTTCCGGCAGGAAATTTTATCAAGCCCGCCAATTATTTGGGGTATTTCCTTTAACTCTTCGATAGATTTGCCTTCCGCTATTCGTTCTGGACAAAAGGCGAGGAAGACATCTTTTCCAATCCTCAACTTAGAAATGGTCTCGATTTTATTTCTTACATACATGGTCGTTCTCGGCGATACCGTACTTCTTAGAATTATTAATTGCCCTGGTTTTAAATAGGGAATTATTTGAGCTACTGCTCCGTCTAGTTGATCTAGGACTGGGTTCATATTTTCATCTATGGGGGTGCCAAGTGTAAGGATAATGAAATCGGATTCCTTGACAAATTTATTATTGGTTGTGGGGAAGAATCTTTTATTGACGTATTTCTTTAAAAGGGTTGGCGCCCCTTCTTCCATAAAGGGCATCCGGCCTTTTTTTAGCAAAGTTAATTTCGCGGCATCTTTATCAATTCCATAGACCTTGAAGCCCTCTTCAGCCAAAACAAGGGCTAAAGGCAAACCAACCCTACCTGTTCCAATGATCGAGACTACGCCTTTCATCTGAATAATAAGTATACCCCCAGAACTATCAGGAGGATCCCTGAGATTTTATAAAATGTTAATGGTTCTTTCAACAGAAAGAAACTTAAAATTACAACAACTACGTACATTAAGGCTAAAGATGGGTAAGCGACCGAGAGAGGGAATCTTTGCAACACGAATAGCCAGATTATCGCCGAAATACCATACAGGAGAAGGCCGGTGAAGACAAGAGGGGAAAAGACCGTGCTTAAAACGGAACCGATATTCGGTGTTAGACTGGACGCAACCACCCCCCTCTTTAATAGAAGCTGGCCGGCAACACCAAGGGCCATCGAACTTAGCAAAAATACAAATCTCATCTTTTTAAATAAAAAAGGAACAATAGTGAAATTCTAAACAAATTGTCCGGTTAATGCAAGATCAGAAATCCGGGAAGGGTATTTAAATAATGTGTTATATTGGTGGGGATGAACTTTTATCAGATGAAAAAATTAAGCGTAATAATAGTGACCTGGAATTCGTCGGCGACGATAGAAGAGTGTTTGAAAGGATTAGAAAAACAGAGTGGGGAAGTAATCGTTGTCGATAATAATTCTTCTGACGATACTGTAAATAAGGTAAATAAGTATTCCCAGGTAAAATTAATTGAAAATAAATCCAATTTAGGTTTCGCGGCAGCCAACAATATTGCACTGAAGAAGGCTGAGAGCGAATTCATATTTTTGTTAAATCCTGATGCGAAGCTTGGAAAAGATGCTTTAGAAAAGATGGCCAAATTTATGGAAGAAAATAAAGATGTTGGGGTAGTCGGGCCGAAACTTATAAACGCGGATGGAAGCATCCAAAAAGAAATTACTCCTTTTCCAAATCTGCTAAATCAGATTCTAATTTTATTAAGATTACATCGGTTGCCTTGGTTTAGCGAGCTGGTTTATCCAAACTACGATTATGATAAGATTCAAGAAGTAGAGCATCTGATGGGGTCGGCCTTGTTGGTTAGAAGAGGAGTATTTGATAAGATTGGCCTTTTTGACGAAAATTTCTTTTTATGGTTTGAAGAAACTGATCTTGAAAAAAGAGCCAAAGAAGCTGGGTTTAAGATAGTTTACTACCCAAAGGCAGAGGTAAAACATATCCGATCTTTTTCAATTAAGAAAATAAATCCTTTGAAACGGCAGAGAATTTGGAACAAAAGCTTACGTTACTATTTCAAGAAGCATAAATCAAAATTAGAGCAATTAATTTTGGAACCTTTTATAATTTTGAGCTATATCCCCGCCTTTTTACTTCTGCTTAAGGAGAAAGTTAACCGATGAGGATTGCACTTGATGCTCGGTTTTTCGGGCCGGAAGGGACCGGAAGCGGTAAGTATATTGACTTTGGTAAGAATATTTATTAAAGTAAGAACCGAGACGAGATGTAATACCGATTATTTTACTACATTTCTTCTCGAACCTTGCCTTTTTCGAAAGCGAAAAACGTAAGATTATATGTCCCGCTAGAAGCGTGACGTAGTTTTCGAGAACTCAAATTATGAGAAAAGTAAGATCAAACGGCAACAATATTACTAAGCTTACTTCCAAAGGTCAAATTACAATTCCGTTGGATGTTCGGACAAGACTTAATTTGAAAGCCGGCGACCGTCTGATGGTTAATTTAGAAAAAGAAAAGGTTGCTCTAAAGCCTTTGCCGAAAAAATCCTTAGAGGAGATTTACGGAAGTCTGCCGGTTAAAAAACCAATTGACTTTAAAAAGGTAAGAGAAGTCATCCAGAAAGAATTGGCTCAAAAGCATATAACTTGATGGAGAAGTTATTCGTTGATACAAACATTTTCTTAAGATTCTTGACCCGCGATGAACCCTACAAAGCTGAAAGAATTTTTAGGCTTTTTAAGTCCGCTAGAGAGGGTAAGATTAAGCTTCTTACTTCAGATTTAGTGATCGCGGAAGTTGTGTGGGTGTTGACCTCAAGCGAGCTTTACAACTTTAGCAAAGAAGAGGTCATCGAAAGTTTTCTCCCTTTAATTTTGGAAGACTATATAGAGTTACCTTCTAAACCATTAATTTTGAGAGTTTTTGATTTATTTACTAAGAAAAATATTGACTTTGCCGATTGCTACAATGCCATTCTAGCACGGGATTTAGGGACGGCCTCAATTCTAAGCTATGATAAAGATTTTGATAAGTTAGATTTTATCACTCGCGAGGAGCCATGAGGATTGCGCTTGATGCTCGGTTTTTTGGGCCGGAAGGTACCGGAATTGGCAAATATGTTGAGAAACTGCTTGAAAATCTAGAGCAGTTGGATACCAAAAACGAATACTTTATTATTTTAAGACGGGACAATTTCCACCTTTTCAACCCTAAAAATTCTAATTTCAAAAAAGTACAAGCCGATGCCCACTGGTATTCTCTTAAGGAACAAATCTTACTCCCGGCAGTGTTGATGAGAATAAAGCCAGACTTGGTTCATTTTCCGCACTTTAATATTCCTCTTTTGTACCCGGGAAAATTTATCGTCACAATTCATGATGTGATCAAAAGCGAATTTAAAGGCGCTTCTTCCACTACCCGGGCCTTACCAATTTATTATCTGAAACATCTTGGCTACGAGGTTACGATGCGCCAAGCAGTAAAGCGGGCCAAAAAGATACTCACCCCATCGAACTTTGTTAAAAAGAAGTTACTCAAAACCTTTGGATTGCCGAGCGACAAAATTGTTGTCACTTACGAAGCGGCTGATGACATCTTTGTTCAAACTGGCCAGCAAGAGATATCGGAAGGGCGAGAAAGACAGGTGTTGGCTACCTACGGAGTAAAAAAACCGTTTATTCTTTATGTAGGCAACGCCTTTCCTTATAAAAATCTGGACGCTGTTTTGGCCGCTTTACCATTCCTTGATAAGAAAATTTCTTTTGTTTACGCCGCGGCGAGAAATGTTTTTGTTGACCGGTTGGTGAGTAAGGCTAAGGAAATTGGTATTGACAATCGGTTGGTTGTTACTGGCTTTGTTCCTAACGAAGATCTGGCGATTCTTTACAAACTGGCGAGCTGTTTTGTCTTTCCTTCACTTTCCGAAGGTTTTGGCCTGCCTGGTATAGAAGCAATGGCGGTTGGCTGTCCAGTGGTTTGTTCAAATATTCCGGTTTTCAAAGAAGTTTATGGAGAGGCGGCTGCCTATTTCGATCCGAAAAAACCAAGGGAGATAGCAGAAAATATCAGGCGAACAGCAAACAGCCAACAGCGAACAGCTCTAATTAAAAAGGGATTTGAGCAGGTGAAAAAGTATTCTTGGCGAAAACTAGCCGAGCAAACGCTTCAAGTTTATAAATCGATCTTCTAGCCTCCCGCAAATTAGCCAAACGAACTTAAAATGAGATATAATAAGATCCTCATGAAAAATCAACCAAAGATTGCTCTTGTGCATGACTATCTCAACCAATATGGCGGTGGGGAGCGGGTAGTGGAGGCGACGGCTGAAGTTTGGCCGGATGCCCCCATTTACACCTCTATTTTTGACAAAGATCTGATGGCGAGCTGGCTCAAAATTCCTGCCGAGAGAATTAAAACCAATTTTATCCAAAAACTTCCCTTTATTAAGCACCTAAATAAGCATTATTTCTTTTTTTACCCAATCGCTTTTCGAATGCAAAATTTGGGAGAAGCAGATATCGTAATTTCCAGCAGTTCGTACGCGGCCAAGTTTGTGAAAGCGGGCAAGAACGCAATTCATATTTGCTATTTGCATACACCACCGCGGTTTTTGTGGGGTTACGATACCGAGCTTACCCGTTATTACGCTAAACCATTTGATCGGTTCTTAAGCCCATTTTATCAACTGGCCGTTCCGCCGATTAAATCGGCCTTGCGTTATTTCGATTACAAAGTGGCGCAGGGGATTGATTATTTCATCGCTAATTCAAAAGAAGTGCAGGGTCGAATCAAAAAACACTACAATCGGGACAGCGTAGTGATTTATCCGCCGGTGGACGTTGAGCGATTCAGCAAACAGACTACAGACTACAGACTACAGCAAGAAGCAGTAGTCGGTAGACAGAAAGCGGACAGCTTTTTCCTCGTTGTGTCAAGGTTGGGAGGCTATAAGAAGGTTGACATAGTGGTTGGGGCTTTCAATAAACTTGGCCTGCCGTTGAAAATTGTTGGGGAAGGACCGCAATACAGCTACTTAAAGAAAATTGCGAAAGACAATATTGAGATTCTAGGTAGGTTAGGAGACGAAGAGGTAACAAAGCTTTTGGGTTCTTGCACTGCTTTGGTTTTCCCGACCCACGAAGATTTTGGGATCGTGCCGGTGGAGGCAATGGCAGCTGGAAAACCGGTGATTGCCTATCGAGGAGGGGGTGCTTTGGAGACAGTGGCCGAGGGGGTAATTGGCGAATTTTTTGATCAACAGACAAGCGATGATATAATAGGAGCAGTCAAAAAATTTAATCCAGGCAAATATGATCCACAGGCTTGCCGGCTGCAAGCCCAAAAATTTTCTAAAGAAGTTTTTCAACGCAAGATGAAATTTTTTGTGGAGGAAGCGTGGGAAAAAATTCAAAAGTCAAAATTCAAAAATCAAAATTAAACCCTAGCCGAGATTATAAGTCCGATCAACCTGGCCAGCGCAATTATATTGTTATACTTGCCGGAGGTGGGGGTACTAGACTTTGGCCAAAATCGCGAGGTAGGTCGCCAAAGCAATTTTTAAAACTGATTGACGCTAAAACACTCTTTCAAGAAACAGTAGCCCGCGTAAAAGGCGCTTTTCCTTTTTCGCATATCTATGTTGTTACAAGCCAAGAGTTTGTCCCGGAGATCAAAAAGGAAGTCCCAGACCTGCGAGACGAAAATATTCTGGTGGAGCCGTCTCCAAAAAATACCGCCGCAGCAGCCGGTTTCGCCGCTGCCTACATTAGTAAGAAAAATCCTCAAGCGATTATTTCCACCCTTGCCGCCGACCATTATATAAAAGAAAAGGCGAAAATTTTGAAACTTTTGGGAGTGTCACAAAAAGCGGCTGGCAAGGGAGACTATATTGTCACGATTGGTATTCACCCCACCCACGCTCATACCGGGTTAGGTTACATCCATGCTGGTGGTGAAGCTTTCTGGGTAGGTAAGACGGCGATTTTTAAAGTCCACGAATTTAAGGAAAAGCCAGATCACACCACCGCTCATGCCTACTACACCTCTGGTGAATATTTTTGGAACGCAAATATAAACACTTATAAAGCGAAAACACTTCTCTCCGCGATTAAAAGATATTTCCCGGCGCTCTCCAGGGCTTTAGATAAAATAAAACAAAATGCCAGTACTGAAGAAGTAAAAAAAGCTTGGCAGACCCTTCTGGCAGAGCCGATTGATACGGCAATTTTGGAAAGGGCCAAAAATGTCTTAATGGTGCTGGGGGATTTTTCTTGGTTTGATGTTGGTGATTGGGCGACACTGCATGCAATTCTCGCCTCCGCACCCCATTGGAATGTTGTGTTGGGGGAGGGAACACCGGAACATATTGGTTTTGATACGCAAGGGTGTCTGATTCACGGCAGCGGCCGACTGATCGCTACCCTTGGCCTAAAAGACTTAATAATTATTGACACTCCTGATGTATTATTAATTTGTCCGAAAGAAAGGGCCCAAGAAGTAAAAAAATTAGTGGAGAAGCTAACTAACGCAAAAAAGGAAAATTACCTCTAATGTATAATATTAAATATGTGGTATTTCTTTGTTAAGAGGGTTGTAGACGTCACCCTTTCTCTGGTTGGCCTGATGTTAGCAGTGCCTCTTTTTTTAATTATTGTGGCCGCTATTAAGCTTGATTCTCCGGGACCGGTCTTTGCCGATGCTCCTGAGCGGGTTGGAAAAAGAGGAAAAGTATTTAGGATGTATAAATTTCGTTCGATGATCAAGGATGCTCATAGTCTTTTACAATCCGATCCCAACTTTAAAAAGCTTTATGAGCAATACAAGAAAAACAGCTTTAAGATTTCCACCGATAAAGATCCTCGAATTACCAAGGTAGGCCGGTTTATCAGAAAAACCTCGCTTGATGAATTGCCGCAACTACTCAATATTTTGAAAGGCGAAATGAGTTTGATTGGCCCACGGGCCTTCCATGCCGATGAACTGAAAGAACAGCAAAAACGTTTTCCCCACACCAAAAAGTGGGTCCAAGCCTTACTGACAATAAAACCTGGGCTAACCGGCCCTTGGCAGGTTTTGGGAAGAAGCGCCATTGATTTTCCCGATAGAGTAAAGCTTGATGCTGAGTATGCCGAAAAAAGATCAATCCTTAAAGACCTTAAGATTTTGTTAAAAACAATTCCAGCGGTATTGAAGGGTGAAGGAAACTAAAACACTTATGCCGATCACCCACGTTGATCTGGAAGGGAAAAAAATTGTTAAAGCACGTCGTGGGAGGCGAGTTTTAAAGATATTTTTGGCCGCCTTTTTGCTCTTGGTCGTTTTAGCCACCTTCCTTACCCTTTATTTTTACCCAAAAGTGAAAGCTTTATCGAACGATTTAGCTGAAGTTACCAGAGAAGCGCAGACTGTCCAGAAGGCGATCGAAGAACAGGATGTCCTAGCTGCCAAAAATGCGTCAGTTACTCTCCGCGCGAGCCTCGAAAAAACCGAGAAAGATCTAGCAAAAGTGCGGTTAGTTGGGAAGCTGCCTTTGATAAATGGTTACTACAGTGACGCTGAACATGGTTTGCGGGCAGCGATTTTGGGAACGCAAGCAATCGAGCTGGTAGCCGACTCTATCTTGCCTTTTAGTGATATTTTAGGGCTTAAAGGAGCTAAAAGCGACTTGAAAGCCGAAGAAAAAATAGAGGCTTTGGTCACGAAAGTATTTCCTTCCCTTTCCTCGCGAGCTACCCAACTTGGGAAGGTAATTCGCGAAATTAAACAAGAAATTGATCAGATTCGACCAGAGAGGTACCCGGAAAAATTTGCGGTGAAAGGCTACAGGTTGCATGAGATCTTAGTGACCACTCAAGAAGCTCTAAACCAAGCAGATGACTACTTACCGCAGTTAAAAAACGCTTTTGATACCCTTCCGCGAATTTTAGGATACCAAGAAGAAAAAACCTATCTTTTATGGTTTCAAAATGATAAGGAACTACGCCCAACCGGTGGTTTTATCACCGCCTACGCAATTGCTAAAGTGAAAGGCGGGAAATTGATTTCGATCGATAGCGATGATATTTATTCTCTCGATAAAAAATTTTCGTCGTTTGAGCCCCCACCGCCAATTTTTAAAAAATATTTAGGATTGTTGATTTTTCCAATCCGTGATGCCAATCTTTCGCCAGATTTCAAACTTTCGGCTGAAAAGTTTGAGAGTTTTTATTCCAGAATAAAGGGAATGCCAAAAATTGACGGTATAATCGCTATGGATACCGAGTTGGTTCTGAAGTTCTTAGAGGTTACTGGTCCGGTTAAAACTAAAAAATACAAGGAAGTTTTTTCGGCCGAAATCAATAAAAAATATAAAATACCTGATGCCGTGTACAAGTTAGAGCTCTACGTTGAAAAACTTGAGGTGGAGAGTAGCGAAAGAAAAGGAATCATCGGCGATTTGATGGATAGTATGCTTGAGAAACTGCTTTCCGCACCGCCAGAGAAATTTCCGAAAATCTTGGAGACTTTTCGAGCGGCGTTGGATCAAAAGAACGTCTTGTTTTATTTTCATGACCAACAAGCTCAAGAACTGGCCGAAGAATTGAATTATGCCGGGCGGATCAAAGAATACGAAGGCGACTACCTTCATGTGAACAACGCTAATGTCGCTGGTCTGAAAGGCAATCTTTATATTAAGGCAGCGGTTGAGCAGGATGTTACCATTGCCGATGACGGAGCCGTGAATAAAAAAGTTAAAGTTACGCTTCGGAATACGGAAAAAGCCGATGGTTGGTTGAATTCGGTTTATCAAAATTGGATGAGGGTTTATGTGCCGAAGGGGTCAAAGCTAACCGAGAAAAAAGTTTTTGCCGATTTCGCGGAAAAAGGGGAACTGGGCAAGACAGTTTGGGAAAGTTTTTCCCGCACCGCTCCCCTAAAAAGTAGCGAGACCTCCTTCTCTTATCAGTTGCCATTTAAAATCAAGAAAGGCGAAACTTATAAACTTCTAATCCAAAAACAACCAGGGACCACCGACCCGCATATGATTATTCGTATCAACGGAAAATTAGAAGCCGAATTTGACCTAAAAAAAGATACCGAGATGGAATTTAAGATATAATGCCCTTAATTAATGGCCAGGACTTACAGTGCGGAAGGAATCGTTTTAAGAAGAACCAACTTTGGTGAAGCCGATCGGCTGATTACTTTCTTAACTCGCTATAAAGGAAAATTGACGGCTCTGGCCAAAGGTGTCCGTAGGATTGCCTCGCGGCGGGCGCCACATCTTGAGCTACTCAACCACGTCAAGATATTTTTAGCGGTAGGAAAAAACTTTGATATTGTCACCGAGGCGGAGGCCATCGCAACTTTCAAGCAGACCAAAGAAAACTTAAATAAAGTAGGATTTGGTTTTTATCTAGTGGAGGTTACCAACGAGTTTTTGGCTGAAGGGCAAGGGGCTAGGGTGGTTTTTGAGCTTCTTCTCCGAGCTCTCAGATTACTAGAGACAGAAACAAATCTAGAAAAAATCAAAACATTTTTAAGAGCCTACGAGTTAAAATTCTTAGAGGCAGTTGGGTTCCGACCACAGCTTGAAGTCTGTGTCAAATGTGGTCATAATGTTGGTCGCTCCAATGTTTTTCTGTCGCCAGAAGCCGGCGGAATAATCGATGGTTCTTGCGCGGCGAGTTCTTTGTTTGTTAAGAAAATTTCCCCAGATGCAGCAAAGACCTTACGGTTTTTACAGCGCGAAGATTGGCAAAACGTTGAACGATTGTCGGTTTATCCGCGGTTGAACGCAGAGTTAGAAAGAAGTCTCCGGTTTTACCTTGAATACCTGCTTGAGAAAGAAATCAAAAGCGCTAAGTTTCTTGAGGAGATAAGAAAAGGGTAAAGTTGCTTGCCTCTTAGATTGGTTTTGTTTATACTAACTTATAAATATGGTCAAAACCGAAGAATTGATGGATAAAATTGTTTCGCTTTGTAAACGGCGGGGATTTGTTTTTCCTGGCAGTGAAATTTATGGTGGGATTGGTGGAGTTTACGATCTGGGACCTTTGGGGGTGGAACTTGCCAACAACATTAAGAAAGCGTGGTGGAAAAAAGTTGTTCAAGAGCGGGGTGATGTGGTTGGTTTGGACAGCTCAATCCTAATGAACAAAGATGTTTGGCATGCCAGCGGCCATGTTGAGTCTTTTGCCGATCCGCTTGTGGAGTGCAAAGATTGCCATGTCCGGTTCCGTGAGGATATACTGCCAAAGTCAAAAAATTGTCCGACTTGCGGAAAAAATGACTGGACCCCCGCTAGAATGTTCAATCTCATGTTCAAAACCCATATTGGCCCAATTGAGGATGAGACGAATGTTACATTTTTGCGGCCGGAAACCGCCCAAGGGATTTTTGTCAACTTTGGCAATATCGTGGATACGATGAGAGTAAAACTGCCTTTTGGAATCGCCCAGATTGGTAAGGGATTTAGGAACGAAATCACAATCGGCAACTTTCTATTCCGCGTTCGGGAATTTGAGATGATGGAGCTGGAATATTTTGTTAAGCCGGACGAAGCAGATAAGCAGTTCGATTATTGGACGAAAGAGAGGATGGATTGGTTTGTTGATCTGGGAGTCAAAAAAGAAAATCTGCGCTTTCGCGAACATGCCGATACCGAGCGGGCTCACTATGCGGTGAAATCAGTTGACATCGAGTATGCTTGGCCCTTCGGTGGATGGTTGGAGCTAGAGGGAATTGCGAACCGGACGGATTATGACCTGAAGCAACACGCGAAAGAGTCTGGTAAAGATTTATCTTACTTTGATGAAGAGACAAAAGAAAAGATTGTGCCGTATGTGATTGAACCGTCCCTTGGAATCGGTAGAGCAATGCTGGCCTTTTTGATTGATGCCTATCATGAGGAAAAAGCACCGACCGCGAGACCCCGCTCCGCTGAAGCTTCGCGGGGCAAGAAGGAGGAAGAAGAAACCAGGGTTGTTCTCAAACTTCATCCTGCACTTGCGCCGGTGAAGGTTGCCATTTTGCCACTGGTTAAAGACGAGAAACTAATCAAAATCGCCCGGGATATTTATAAGGATTTAAAGAAAGAATGGAACTGCATGTACGATGAGGTCGGCACCATCGGCCGCCGTTACCGCCGCCAAGACGAAATCGGCACACCCTTTGCCATCACCGTCGACTTCGACACCCTCAAAGACGATTCTGTAACAATCCGAGATCGTGATTCAATGAAACAGGATAGGGTAAAGATCAAAGAATTACCAACCTACCTCAATAAGAAACTTCTTTGAGACTTTTTAGGTTTTTCCTCAAAAAAATTAAGGTAACTATCAGCATCGGTAATATTATGAGTGATCCTATCAATGTCACTAACAATAGGGCGGCTACTAACGCAAAGGCTAAACCACCAAGCCCAGCATTTGAGTTACCTTCCCAGGAGTAAGAGAGCAAACCCGGAAAAATAATTACGGATAAATAGATAGTAACCAGAATAGAGATTGCCAATAATAAATAAGCGGTTACGATCGATAATTTTAGGAGTTTTTTGTTTTGAGTGAAAAATGATGAGGAGAATAACAGGAATGGTGCTGTGAGAAGCAAGGATAGGTAGAAAAAAGGGTCATTAGGTTGGAACTCCAAAAAATCATTTACGTACAGGGTTACGAAGAAAATAGTTGCCGCAAAGAACAGTTCTACCCATTGCAAAATCTTAGCGCTTCTTGGTTTTTCTGGTTTTTGAGGTTGTGCAACTGGAGCAGTTTCTGCCATCAAATAAATTATCCCACAAACTAGACAACCAAGCAAGATTTTGTTACCTTTTGCAAAAAAGGTAACGCCAAAGTTGCCGCTAGACTGTGCTGGCTGTTGAACTTAAGCTGAAAGGCTCGGGATCCCTCTGGAATTCATCCTCGCAAGCTCGTCGTCAGTTCCAGTTTCCTCTTCGCCTTTCAGCTAGTTCAAAGACGCCATGCTCGTATAGCGGTTTTAAGCTGATATTTTCGGGTTTTTTTCCTTGACTTCTTTCCACGCGTGTAATACTATAACTTTAGTGGTAAAAAAGGGTAAAAAGTGGTAAAAAGTGTAACAACTTTTTACTGCTGCCCTCCACACAGCCTGCCCTAGTAGTCTGGACAGCAGGGGACTTATCCTGCCCCTTGCCCCCCTGCAGGCATTGGGCAACATGTTCTTAGGTGAATATAAACATAATTTAGATTACAAGGGCAGGACTTGCGTACCTAAAAAATTTCGAGAGGACCTTGCCGCCGGAGCCATCTTAACTAAGGGGTTGGATGGCTGTTTATTTCTCTATCCAAAGGGTGAGTGGGAGCGTCTGACCGCCCGCTTGCGAGAACTGTCAGTGACGCAAGCAGATACGCGGGCATTTGAAAGATACCTGTTTGGCGCAGCAGCGGAAGTAGAATTTGACTCGCTGGGAAGGATAAAAATACCCGAGTATTTACGCTCGTACGCAGCATTAAAAAAAGAAGTGATTTTAGTCGGAATTTTAGAAAGAATCGAAATTTGGGATACCGAAAGATGGAGCCGTTTGGCTTCAAAACTAGAGTCTAGAGGGGAAGAGATCGCGGAAAAACTTTCGGAGAAAGGGGTTTAAGTGGCCAAAAGCGTTTTCCACAAAAGCGTTCTTTACAAAGAAGTTTTAGAGGCCTTAAGCGTAAGACCTGGTAGAACTTACATTGACGCCACAACTGGTGGCGGAGGGCACACTAGGGGAATTTTGGAGTTCGGTGGGAAAGTTTTAGGGATCGACGTCGATCCCGGAGCGATAAAGTATGTAGCTGGAGTCTTTAAAGTACCATTAAAAGAAGTAGAAGGCCGTTTAGTTGGGGAGAGTGAAAAGCTGACTATCGTCCAAGGCAATTTTGCCGATTTAAAAAGGATCGCCGAAAGGTTTGGGGTTTGGGAAGCATCCGGGATTTTGTTCGATCTTGGCGTGAGCAGCCATCAGCTGGGAGAAGCCCAAAGAGGCTTTAGTTTCCAGCAAGAGGGGCCGCTGGATATGCGGATGGATCCGCACTTAGCGGTGACGGCTGCTGATTTAGTAAATGGACTAAACGAAGGAGAACTTGATGAGCTTTTTTCTAAATATGGTGAGGAGTCTGCTGGCCGACGTCTTGCTCGTGCTGTCGTCCGCGCCAGAGTAAAGAAAAAAATTGAAACAACGATGGATTTGGCCGAGATTGTTGAGAGAGTGGTTTGGAAGCGGGGTAAAATTCATCCAGCGACGAGGCTATTTCAAGCACTAAGAATTGCGGTTAACGACGAACTTAACAATTTAAAAAAAGGTTTAGTCGAGGCGACGGAGATATTAAACAAAGGTGGGAGGTTGGTAGTGATCAGCTTCCATTCGTTGGAGGATAGGATAGTTAAGAATTTTTTTAAAGAGAGAGCCGACCTGCAAGTTTTAACGAAGAAACCAATTGTACCGGAGGAAGAAGAAATTTTGGCAAACCGAAAGGCCAGAAGCGCGAAGATGAGAGTCGCCGAAAAACAGTCAGCAGAAAGCAGAAAGTAGTGAGCAGAGAGCAGTTAGCAGACTAATGGTTGAAAATACATGGCTTTCTGATGGCTGCGTTCTGTTTACTGAAACAGGCCTGCCCAAATGATAAAGAGAGAGGACGCAAAGCAACAAAATAAATCTGTCTACAAAGCGGTGCTCACCGTTTTGATTGGTGTTGTCCTAATCCTTTCTATCACTCGGGTGGTTTTATCAAATATTTTGGCTATCTCAGGACAGCGTCTAGCGGCCGCAAATCAAAAAATCAAAATCCTACAAGAGCAAAATCAAAAATTAGAAAATGAGGCAAGCTCGCTAGATTCTTTGGCTCGTATCGAAAAGCTGGCTGGAGAGGTGGGTTTAGTAAAAGCAACAAACGTGGAGATTTTGATACTGGCCAAACCAATTGCTAGTCGATGAGCACCAGAAGGTTAATAATACTCGAAATTTTCCTCTTCTTATTTTCGGCCGCGATAGTCGGCCGTTTATTTTATTGGCAAGTTTTTAGACACGAGGCCTTTTCCGCCATAGCCAAAACCCAGATAGAAAACACGGTTTTTATTGGGGCGGAACGCGGTAAAATATTGTCTTCGGATGGTTCTATCCTCGTGTCCAATCAGAAGGCCCACTTAGTTTATGCGGTTATTCCGGAAATTAAAAAGTTGAAAGGGAACAATGAGACGTATGACGAACTGGTCAAGAAAATTGTCAACGCTCTTGTTCCCATTTTGCTTGAAGAAAGGTTTGCCGGCAAAGAGGAAGCAACTGCCAAAGAAAAAGATACCGCGCGTGATGAACTTAGAGAGAGTATTACCTTTCAATTGCGGCTACCGGGTTTGGTTTGGGTGCCGATTGCGAAAAAAATTAACGAGGAGACCAAACAAAAAATTGAAAGGTTAGGGATAAAGGGAATCGGTTTTGAAACCGACACAAAGCGGTTTTATCCAGAAGGGGTTATGGCCACAAACCTACTTGGCTTTGTCGGTAAAGATGAGCAGGGTAATGATAGCGGGTATGGCGGTCTTGAAGGATATTATGATAGCAAGCTAAAAGGTAGAGCTGGGAGGCTGGTCCAGGAGGTAGACGCTCTCGGCCGGCCGATTTTAGCGGCTCCAGCCGAAGGCCTAGGGGTTCTAGATGGATCCGATCTTTTAACCACGGTTGATCGGTCAGTTCAGTTTGTGGTGGATCGAAAGCTTAAAGAAGGTGTTGAAAGGTATGGAGCCAAGGCTGGTGCGGCAATTTTCCTGGATCCAAAGACTGGTGCAGTTTTGGCTAGCTCCTCCTACCCGATATTTGACCAGCGTGATCCTAGTAGCTCGGAGGCGGAGAATTTTAAGAATCTTGGCATCTCCGAAATTTACGAGCCTGGCTCAGCTTTTAAATCAATTACCTTTTCTGCGGCGCTAGATTCAAATGCCGTGGATACCAACACGATTTGTCCGTGCGCCGGTCCGATTCAGGCCAGTGGGTACGAGGTTCAGACTGTGGATAATAAATACCATCCCGGTTCGACCATCACTGAGATCTTACAGCATTCAGACAATGTCGGTGCCGGTTTTGCTGCCCAAAAAATGGGAATTGATACTTTTTTAAGATACATTCGCGATTTTGGTTTCGGGGCAAGTTTGCAAATAGATCTTGAGGGGGAAGAAGCTGGTATTGTCAAAGAAAGACGTGATTGGCATGAGATTGAGCTAGTGACCGCTGCTTTCGGTCAAGGCATTTCGGTAACACCTCTTCAGATGGTGAACGCCCTTTCCGCGGTCGCCAACGGCGGAAAACTAATGAAACCATATGTAATCAAAAAGATTATTGGGCCAAAAGGAACCGTTGAATTTAAACCTAAAGAAGTCCGGACAGTTATCAAACCAGAGACGGCAACAACAATGAAACAGCTGCTGCTGGCGGCTGTAGAGGGTGGGGAGGCAAAAAAACTGATTCCTCATGGCTATCGGGTAGCGGGGAAAACCGGAACAGCCCAGGTACCCATCGGGGGCCACTATGGCGGAAAGACAGTCGCCTCTTTTATTGGCTTTGGGCCGGTGGAGGAGCCGCGGTTTGCGGCGATTGTGGTTTTGTTTGAACCTTCAGCTTCGATATGGGCATCCGAAACTGCCGAGCCGATTTTCTTCAAAATAGCCACCGAACTTTATCCTTATTGGGGTATCCCGGTGAATAAATAAAAGCATCTGACAGGGTGACCCCCCTGTCATAGGTTGTTGGGTCAAGATATTTTTAATAATCAACCAAATAAGATAGCCACTGACTGACGGGTACTGACTGACAAGGACAGACCTTGTCATAGATTTGGGTGTTTGCTGGGTAGGTTTCTTTGTGATAAAATGAGCAGCAACGCGTTTTACATCCGCTAAAAGGAGATGTAAAATAGCAAGCTATGTTAGCCCCCTTTAAGAAGCTGGTACCAGAACCAGTTAAAAAAGCTTACCACTGGCTTCAAGCACTAATTGGAGCTTTAATTTTTTGGTTTCCGTCACAAAAAGTTAAAGTTATCGGTGTAACTGGTACAGACGGTAAAACAACGACCGTCCATCTTATCCACCATATTTTAAGCGAAGCAGGTAAGAAGGCCTCCATGATTTCCACTGTAGAAGCAAAAATTGGTCAAGAAAGTATTGAGACTGGCCTGCATGTTACTACACCTGAACCGCTAAAAGTCCAACGCTTGCTTCGAAAAATAGTTAGGTCCGGTAGTGAATACGCTGTGTTGGAAGCTACTTCACATGGTCTTGCTCAAGAAAGAGTTGCTTTTGTCCGTTTTTTTGCCGGTGTAATTACCAATGTCACCCATGAGCATCTTGACTACCACAAAACTTACGAAAACTACTTGGCGACTAAGGCGAAGGTATTGCGGGGCGGGAGATTTAGAATTTTAAATGCTGACGATGCTCCTTACGAGATACTTAGGGAGAAAGGTAGTGGACAACTCGTAAGCTACGGGATAAAAAACGAAGCTGATTTTGTGGCTAAAAATATCCGTCTTTCCGAAAAAGGATCAGAATTTGAAGTCTGCTTTCACAATCGACACAAGGAGGGCCAAAGAGTAAAAGTAAAAGCAAATTTGCCGGGGGAATACAATGTCTATAACCTATTAGCTGCTTTTGCGACAACGGTTAGCCTTGGAATCGGGGCTGAAAAAGTTGGGGAAGCAATTGCCAGTTTTAAAGGGGTGATTGGTAGAATGCAATATCTAGACGAAGGTCAGGACTTTGCTTGTATTGTCGATTTTGCCCACACCCCTGTGGCCTTAGAAGAGGCCCTCAAAGCTTTAAATTCCTTCAAAAAAGGGAGAATTATCGCCGTTTTTGGCTGCGCTGGAGAGAGAGATGTTGAGAAGCGGCCAATGATGGGTAAAGTGGCCACAGAGTTGGCTGACCTAAGTCTTTTCACTGCCGAAGATCCAAGAAGTGAAGATATTAACCAGATTATGGAGCAAATGGCCAAAGGGGCTTTGAGCGTTGGTGGTATTCCCAATCGCACTTTTTGGAAAATTGCCGATCGAGCCGAAGCGATAAATACCGCTATTGGTTCTCTGGCGCAAAAAGATGATATTGTGGCTATTTTTGGTAAGGGGCATGAGAAAAGTATGAATATTGCAGGAAGAGAATATCCTTGGAGTGATGAAGTGATCGTTCGTAATGCTCTGAAGGTCAGATTGAGGATATAACGCACTAAAGTGTGATGTAATTAAGAAATTATGATAAAAAATTTTGCGGCGATAGTTTTGGCGGCCGGCAAAGGTACTAGGCTTGCTGCTGGGGCTCCTTCACCAAGACCAAAAGTTTTGTATGAAATTGCAGGGCGGCCTTTGATAGCTTATACCCTTGATCTTTTGAAAAGCCTGGGTCTAAGGGAGATAGTCATTGTTGTGGGTCATAAGGCCTTGGAAGTAAAAAATGTGGTCGGCAAAGGCTGTAAATTTGCTGTTCAAAGGAAGAGATTGGGGACGGGCCACGCAACAGCCGTTGGTTTTTCCAAGGTTTCTTCCAAACCACGCACTGTTTTAGTCATCAACGGCGACGACTCGGCGTTTTATAAACCAGAAACCATCCAAAAGGTCTTAAATAAACATGTTGGCAAAGGGAATACGATTACTTTTGTTACTCTAGAAGTAGAGAATCCGTCTGGTTTGGGGCGGACCATTCGTGATGGAGAAAGGGTGGTTGGTATAGTTGAAGAAAAAGATGCCAGCGAAAAGCAGAAAAAAATCAAAGAGATCAACGACGGCGTTTATTGTTTTCGACGAGGTTGGTTGGAAAATAACTTGCCTAAAATCAAAAAAAGCCCGGTCGGCGAATATCACCTTGTTGATTTAATTGGCTTGGCTATATCGCAAGGGGAGAGGGTCGGTGTATTTAAACTTGGTGATCCAAGTGAATGGCGTGGTGTCAATACACCGCAAGAACTTGAACTTGCCGATTCGTTAATGAGGAAGAGACTAACGCATGCTGATCAAAAATAATAAAGGCATTTACATACTATCCGCCCTTTCAAATTTTGAAAATTTGGTTCATGGTTTTTCGACGGTAGAATTTGGTAACATGAAAGTGGGGAAGGAAGGTGAGAAAAGAAAAGTAGAGGGAAACAGAAAAAGTTTTTTCAAAAAATTAGGCATCGGAGAGACCTCTGTTGTGACAGCAGAACAAATTCACGGTGGTAAAATTGCGCTGGTTAGTAAAAAAAATTCAGAAGAAAAAATTGCCGGGGTAGATGGTTTGGTTACGAGTGACAAGGGTTTGTTCTTGATGGTTTTTGTCGCTGATTGCCTGCCAATTCTTGCTTTTGATCCGGGCCGGCAAATTATCGGTATCGCCCATGCCGGTTGGCGCGGGACGGTGGCAAAAGTGGCCGAAAATTTGATTAGGACTTTTGTTAAAATGGGTTCGCAGCCAAATCAAATTATAGTCGGGTTTGGTCCGGCGATTGAGTTCTGCCACTATGAGGTAGGTGAAGACCGAGCTTCCGAAATAATTGGAGCGGGTTTGGAGAGCGCGTTGTTAAAAAGCGTTTCTGGAAAAACTTTTTTTGATTTGAAAGCCGCCAACCTGAAGCAGTTAATGTCGGTTGGAATTCTAAAGAGTAATATTGATATGAGTTTAAAAGTTTGTACTTATGAAAATTTCGATTTCTATTCTTGGCGTCGGGAGAAACCAAATCTTTCCGGAAATTTTGCTGCTGTAATTGGCCTGCCTGCCGGCAGGCAGGGTTAAAAAAATGAAAAATAAAAAAATTCATTTTATGGGTGTTGGAGGGGCTGGTTGTTCGGCGGTTTTTGCTATCGCCTGGGAGTTAGGCTACAAAATTTCTGGTTGTGACAGCCAGCTCGGTTCGCCGTATTTATATAAGAAGCTGGCAAAGTTTGTTTCCGCCGGCCACAGCAGTAGCCATCTTGCCGGAGTCGATCTTTTGGTATATTCCCCGGCGGTTCCCGCTTATGATCCGCAAAATGAAGAGTTGAAAGTTGCCGCTGAGAGAGGAATCGAATCTATCCCTTGGGAAAAATTTGTCGCCAGAGAGCTTCTACCGAATAAATTTGTGATTGCGGTTGCGGGGACCCATGGTAAAAGTACCGTGACAGCGATGATTGGTACCATTTTGGAAAAAGCCGGGTTAGATCCAACAGTATTGGTTGGGGCGTTGGTGAGTGGTTGGGGAAGAAACTATCGAGTAGGTAAATCAAAATATTTTGTAATTGAAGCCGATGAGTATGGTGAGAAATTCTTAAACTTTTCGGCTGATATTGGCGTGATTACCAATATTGAATTTGATCATCCAGAATATTTCCGCGATTTTGAGCAGGTAAGGAAGGCGTTCGAAAAATTTGTCGCTAATATGGAAAAAGACTCATTGTTGATAACCGGTCCGAACGTAGATTTGGAAAACTCCCCCGGACGGACAGCCCGAGTGGCAGAAGCAGAGGATTGGCAGCTAAAAATGATTGGGAGCTTTAATAAACTAAACGCCGGACTGGCCGCGGCGGTAGCAAGAGCGCTCCTTGTGGAGGAAGATGAGATTAAAGACGCGCTCGAAAGCTTTAACGGACTAGCACGGCGGTTTGAATTTCGGGGTGAGGAAAAGGAAGTTTTAGTTTTTGATGATTATGCCCATCATCCGACGGCGGTCTTAGAAACTTTAAAAGCGGCTCGTGAAAAATTCCCAAACAGAAGGCTTTGGGTCGTTTTTCAACCCCATCTTTTTAGCCGGACAAAAGTGCTTTTTGACCAATTTGTTTCTGCATTTGAGGCCTCGTCAGCGGATAAGATTATTTTGGTAGATATCTTTGGAGCGAGAGAGAAAGATACCGGGGGAGTAAATAGCTCCGATCTTGCGAAAGCAATTAAGGAAAAAGACGTTAAATACTTCCCGGGTTTTGAGGAAGCAGCTGCCTATTTAGCTAAAGAAACTTTTGCTGGCGATGTCGTAATTTGCATGGGGGCAGGGGATATTTATAAGTTGTCAGATATTTTACTTAGCAAACTGGCAGGCAAAGGATGAGCGAAGAACTAATCAGAAAATTAGGCTCGAGCAGAGTAAAAATTAAGGAACCTCTCGCCCCCCATGTTTATATGAAGGTTGGCGGGCCGGCCGATTTTTATTTTGAAGCGCGAAATTCTCAAGACTTAGCTGAGGCAGTTAAAGCGGCAATCCAAGCAAAAGCGCCTTTCGTGATCATTGGTAACGGTGCCAACGTTTTGGTTTCTGATAAGGGATTTCGGGGATTAGTTATCAAAAATGCTTCAAAAAATATAAAATTTTTACCCCACGGCTTTGTGGAAGTCGATTCTGGTGTTGATAATGCTGATCTAATTACGGCGGCTAAAAATCGGGGTTTGACGGGCATGGAGAGGTTACTCAAAGTTCCCGGTACGATCGGCGGAGCAGTCTATATGAATGCTGGCGACACGGGAAAAAAGGAATTTTTTGGTGATTTGGTGGTGAGTGTTGAAGTAATAGATAGAGAGGGTCAGTTGAAAAAACTTCGAGCAGAGGACTGCGAATTTGGTTACCGAGCTTCGCGCTTTCAAAAAACCAGCGAGATTATTTTGAAAGCAAAGTTGCAATTAAGACAAGCGAAAAAGGAAGAGATTGAGGAAAGAGCGAAAGACATTTTGGTTCGAAAAATGTACCAGCCGCCCGGACCAAGCGTCGGATCAACATTTAAAAACCCACCCGGCAATTTCGCTGGCAAGTTGATTGAAGAAGCCGGACTTAAAGGCAAACAAATCGGCGGCGCCAAAATCTCCGAAAAACACGCCAATTTTATAATCAATTTAGGTAACGCAACTGCTAGTGATGTAAAAGCCCTCATTGATTTGATGAAATCCGAAGTCAAAAAGAAATCTAATATCGATCTGGAAGAAGAAATCCGTTACATCGGCGAATGGTAGGGTTGCTGACAAGGTGACTCCCTGTCTTGGGTTGTTTTGTCAAGCAATTTTATAGATTGATAAAAAAGAGAAGGAACCGCTCAAAGGCCAGATGTGGTTCCCACCTTTGTTACTGCCGGTACGGCTACAACTGTGTTTAGTATTGCTAAGAAGCAGAGGTAGCCAATGCTTCCCACTTCTGCCACAACTCTTCGAAGATCGCCTTTGCAGCCCCCACATTTTCCGCTGGTAGCTGCTTCTTCGTGTTGAGGACGTCTTGGAAGACCTCGTCTATGTGGGGCGGCTCCCCCCAGCTATACTCGTCGATCTTTGCCAGAGCCTCCTCCAACTCGGTGAACTTCCAGTCTCGGGATTCCCTCCTGTCTGTGAAGACAAGATGACCCTGGAGAGGCCAGGCCCGAAGTTCGCCACCTCGGATACCATCTTTCCGGCCGAAGCTCCACTCGAAGACCGGGTAAGAGAATCCTGCTTTGTGCGGCATCTCACGAACACTTATGTGCCATTCCGCATCTCCGCCTACCCGCTTGACCAAAGGGCGTGTTACTTCAGTCGTCACAGCAGTTCTCCTTTCCCATTTTCCTCTCAAAGAATAATGGCTGCTCTGAGCAGCCCGTTTTGCCAATTATACCACATTATTTCTTTATTTGCCCTGCAATTTCTAAGACTTTGCTTGACCTTATTCTCTCGCTAGCTTAAAATTAGGGATATGGCGAAATATGTTATCGAGGGCGGTGTTCCGCTTCGAGGTAAGATAAATCTTTTTGGGGCGAAAAATGTTGGTTTCAAGCTTTTGGTCGCGGCTTTACTCGCAGACACCCCTTCAGTGATTGATAATGTCTCGCGGGTAAGAGATGTTGAGGTCGTTAAGGAGATAATCGAAGATCTTGGGGGGAAAGTGGAGTTTATTGACGACCACAAAATAAGAGTTGACCCCAGAGGTTTGAATAACCCCAACATCCCTACTTGCCACGGAGAGAAAACTAGAGCACCTACCTTGTGTGTTGGACCGCTTGTTGCTCGGTTTGGCAAGGCTTTCGTTTCCATCCCTGGCGGTGATGCGATAGGGAGTCGGCCCGTAGACCGGCATGTTAAAGGGTTTGAAAGCCTCGGTTTAGTTGCCAAGGAAACGGAGGGGGGTTGGGAATTGAGCGGCGACCCGCGGGGTGGAACTTACAAATTTGAAAAAAATTCCCACACCGGGACGGAAAGCCTGATTTTAGCCGCCGCTTGTGCAAAAGGGAAAACGACGATTGAAAATGCCGCGGCTGAACCAGAAGTTGATGACCTGATTGGTTTTCTAAAGCGGATGGGAGCAAAGATTAAACGGAGTAACTCCAGAACAATCGAAATTGAAGGTGTACAAAAATTGGTTGGTACTGATTATAAAGTGATGCCGGATCGAAATGAAGCAGTAACCTTTGCGGCTGCTGCGCTGGTAACCGGCGGTGATATTGAAATTGAAGGAGCAAAAAGGGAGCATCTGATAGCATTTGAAGAAGCACTAACCGCAGCGGGGGCTTCTTTTGAATTTTCCGAAAAGGCTTTGCATGTTTGGCGAGAGCAGGGATCGATTTTAAAAGCAACCAATATTACAACGCTACCACACCCTGGTTTTATGACTGATTGGCAGCCGCTTTGGGCGACTTTGATGACGCAAGCGGTGGGCACGTCGATAATTCACGAAACTGTTTTTGAAAGCCGGTTTGGTTATGTGCCTTATTTACAAAAAATGGGAGCGAAAATAGACTTTTTTAATCCGGAGGTTAAAAATCCGGAGAGTTTTTATAATTTCAATTGGACTGCTGATTCAGCCAAAAAACCACACGCCATAAAAATTTTCGGCCCAAGCCGTCTGCAAGGAAAAAAGTTGGCGGTTTCTGATGTCAGAGCGGGCGCCACATTAGTTTTGGCAGCCCTCTCCGCAAACGGCGAAAGTGTTTTAGATAATATTGAACATATTGAGCGGGGTTACGAAAATCTAGAGGGGCGGCTTGAGTCTCTCGGGGCAAGAATAAGAAAGACCGACTAGAACGTTTAGTCTATGACAGTCAAGAAAACCATTAATTGGCAGAAAGTGGAAGAAGCAGAAAAGGGGGCTTTCTCTGGTCGAAAAACTTATCTATTCAGAGTCGATCTGAAAGTAAAGCCGAGTGAAAAATGCGCTAAATTCGAAGTCTGGATACCCCTTCCGATAAACACCAGCTATCAAAGTTGTATTGAAACTAAATTTGCAGGGCTCGAACCAACCAAGATCTTAGAAGACTCGAACTTTAAAAATAAAGTTGCTTATTGGAATTTTCCTAATCTCGGTTCTAAAACTACTTATCAGATCAACCAAGAAAGTAAAGTTTGGGTCACTCCAAGGACTGCGGGAGAAATACCTGGTAATCTCGCAGATTATGACAGAACCTCTTCCGACTACAAACTTTTCGTCAAAAGTAATCCTTATTTCAATTTTGACGATCCAAGAATAAGAGGTTTAGCCAAAAGGTTAAAAGGCGATAAAAAGCAAGTTTTCGAAATCACTTGCGATTTTTACAATTATGTTCGTGACAACTTGACCTATGGAAACCCGACCGAAGGACTTTACTCTTCGATTGACGCACTGGAAATGGATAAAGTCGACTGCGGTGGTTTCGATTCCTTGCTCGGTGCCTTATATCGCTGCGTCGGAATCCCGGCAAGATTGCTAAGTGGGTTTTTAGCTGGCTATCCGGGAGAGCATTATCATGCTTGGCTTGAATTTATGACTCCGGTTGGTGAGTGGGTACCAGCCGATCCTTCGGTGGAGCATCTAAGATTGAGCGGGAGGGATTTTAAACCGGGTGGTCTTGGTAGAGTCGGCAATGATCGGATAGTAGTTTCGATTGGCAGCGATATTCTTCTTTCCGGAAAAAGATTTCCTCTTTTGCAGCTTCCGGTTGTTGAGTCATTACCAGCTTCTTCCGTAATCGTCTCGCGGATCGTTGAAGCTTTGGAGGTGAAATGATGAAAGTCGTTGAGGTAGTCGACGAAGAAGTGTGGGAAGATTTTGCGCTTTATTTTCATCCAAACAATTTTTTAGCCTCTTGGAGGTGGGGAGATTTTAATGAGGCGCTTGGTCACCCGACATTTAAACTCGGTTTATATGATAACAAAAAATTAATTGGTGTTTGTTTAGCGATAAAAGTATTGGCGAAAATGGGAACCTACTTGCTCTGCCCCTCCGGTCCTTTATTACAAAAAATGAAGAAAGAATCTCTATTTTACTTTCTAGATTATCTCAAAGAATTGGCTGCAAAAGAAAAATGCCGGTTTTTAAGAGTGAGACCATTGGTTGAGGGCAGTCCGGAAAACAGAGAATTGTTTGCGCAATTTGGGTTTAAAAATGCTCCCACCCATGTTCATGCCCAGGTCAGTTGGCTTCTAGACATCGAAAAATCTGAAGAAGAGCTGTTAGCGGGTATGAGGAAAACTACCCGTTATTTGGTTAGGCAGGCTGGTAGGTTGGGGATAGCGGTTGAAGAGAGGAGTAATAAAGAGGGGCTTTCTTTGTTGGAAAGATTACAAGAAGAAACAGCGCGCCGACACCATTTTATTCCGTTTTCGAACAAGTATTTGGAAAAAGAATTTGAGGTTTTTGGCAAGGAAAATCGGATAAAAATTCTAATCGCCCAAAAAGGAAATGAAGTTTTGGCAGCAGCGATGGTTGTTTTTTACGGCGATTCGGCATTTTACCATCACAGCGCTTCGAAGGAATCGCGTCTCCCAGCATCTTACCTACTGCAATGGGAAGCGATTCGTATAGCCAAGGTGGCCGGAAAGAAATTTTACAATTTTTGGGGGATAGCCCCAACTGATTCTCCGAAACACCCTTGGACCGGACTTACTAGCTTTAAACAAGGTTTCGGCGGCTTTCGCCTTGAGTATCTGCAGCCATTTGATCTGCCTCTCACGATGCTTTACCCGCTGATTTATTGGTTCGAGAGAATACGAAGGTACACTCGTGGCTTGGGTTAGTTTACTGGGAAATGGCAAAATTTTAGGATTAGACTTTAATTAAACTTTAACTTAAGCGCTATGCCGCGCGAAAGAAAAACAGGTTAGAACCGCCCAAGCAGCTATTGAAAAAACTTGATAACAAGGTATAATTTATCGATTAGATGCGCGAGACAAGCGCGGCGTAAGCCTGCGCTTATAATTATAATGATAAGAGGTAAAGTAAAACTCATTTTCCCGGCAAACTTTTAAAATGAACGCGACTCTCAAAAGTACCTTCCACAACTCTCGCCGCGTCTTAGCCAAGATTTGGCTCCTCTTCCACCGAAAGGTGGAGGTAATCGGAGTTACTGGTAGTTACGGTAAGACAAATACGACGAGTGCAATCGCCACCGTCTTGGCGGAAAAATATAAAGTCCTCCAAACTGATCTCAATCTGGATACTCGGTTTAATATTCCAATTACTGTTTTGAAGTTGGGCGACCAGCAAAAGATCGTGTTGGAGTATGGAATCGATTTACCCAGAGAGATGGATTATCACCTGTTTGTTGCCAAACCAAAGATTGCGGTTATTACCGGTATTACTCCTGTTCATGCTGATTCCGCCCATCTAGGGTCGTTAGAAAAAATTATCAAAGAAAAGGGAAAGTTAGCCGCGGCGGTACCAAAAAACGGTTGGGTAATTATTAATTGGGGTGACCAAAATGCCCGCTCGATTGCCGAAGTGGCACGCGCGAAAGTAATTTTTTATGGCCGAAATCGCTATAAATGCCAATTTTGGGCCTCCCATATTAAAACAAGTTTCCGAGGAACCAGCTTCCTGATTCATTTTCAAGGTGTAAGCCACAGCGTTAAAATTCCGCTCATTGGCCGCCACCATGTTTCCACGGCAATGGCGGCGATAATTGTCGGGACAATCGCCGGACTAAAATGGCGGGAGGTGGCAGCTGGTCTGGAAAAACTTATCCCCCTTGATGGGCGGGGTAATATCGAGCCGGGGCCAAAAGATACAGCCATCTTGAACGACTCCCGGCGGGCCAACCCAGCTTCGACTGTTGCCGGATTGCAAACCCTAGCCGATCTTTCCGCAAAACGAAAAATCGCCGTGCTTGGTGAAATGGGAGAGCTTGGCCGATATGAAGAAGAAGGCCACCGTTGTGTTGGCCGGAAAGCGTCCGAGACCAAACCGGATTACTTAGTTTGCGTCGGCCCGGCGACAAAGTACATCGCCGAAGAAGCGAAAAAAGGAATGAAGAAAGATCGAGTGATTTGGGTGAAAGATGTGTTTGAAGCAGCTGGGGTGCTTTCTGGCATTTTGCAAAAAGGCGATCTCTGGTATCTAAAAGGCTCGCTTCTTAAGCATCTGGAACGTATTCCTATAATTATTGAAGGTCGAGACGTCGATCCCGACGAAATCGCCGCTAAACGCTACGAAGTTTACCGCTAATTATTCCTGTTACCCTGTTCAAAAACGCCATGCTCGTATAGCGGTGATATTCACTCGATATTTGCTTGCAAGGCTGGTTCGTGGTAGAATTACTTTCATTGTATGGTTAAACTACTGGGAATTCTGCTTTTTTCTTTTGCGGTTACACTGGTAGCCGCGATTCCTTTTATCGACCTTTTGTACCGGCTAAAATTTCAGCGGCAACGTGAGGCGCAGAAAGACATTTTTGGTCATTTTACTTCGATTGTGAATCGGCTTCACGGTTGGAAGGTTGGTACCCCAAATGCCGGGGGGATTTTGATCATCCTCACCACGATAATTTTAAGTGCGATTTTCTACAAACTTGTTCCTGGTTACGAGATCAGGACGCGCGCCTTTGGTTTTAACTGGACCAGCCTTATTTTGTATCTCACCCTAGTTAGTTTCGGGCTGCTTGGTTTCTATGATGATATTAGGAAATTTTATGGCTTAAAGCAAAGCGGTGTTTGGGGTCTGCGGATTCGCTATAAAGTTTTGTTACAATTTATTCTGGCCGTCTTTCTAGGCTATTTGCTTTACACAAAGATGCATTTGCAGGCTGTCCAGGTACCTTTCTTTGATTTCGATGTCCAGCTTGGTTATCTATACATTATTTGGGCGGCGACAGTCATTTTTGCCACTACTAACGCGGTGAATATAACTGATGGATTGGATGGGCTAGCTACTGGTTTGACGATAATTTCCCTGGTCGCTTTTTGGTTCCTTTCGTCATTTTCCCACTTTAACGATGTTGGACTTTTTATAGCGGTGATGGTTGGCTCACTCTTAGCATTTTTGTACTTTAATATCTATCCCGCCCGAGTTTGGCTTGGCGATACTGGCGCGCTTGCCCTCGGAGGTATGCTGGCAGTGATTGCTTTAATGATTGATGCTTCCTTGGTTTTACCCTTTATTGGCTTGGTTTTCGTAATTGAGGGGGCAAGCTCACTACTTCAGATTTTTACTAAGGGCGCCTTCAAAAAAAGAATTTTTATTGCCGCACCGCTCCATCACCATTTTGAAGCTCGGGGTTGGGATGAGACAAAAGTGACGATGCGTTTCTGGCTGGCCGGGGCAATTTTTGCTTTTGTTGGATTATTTATTGCGCTGCTGTAGGGACGAATAATGAATAATGAATTACGAATTATGAATTGATGGGAAAATTTCTTTATTCATAATTCTAAATTCTTAATTCGGGCTTTTATGGATTTTAAAGAGAAAAAAGTTGCCGTAATTGGTACCGGGATGGAAGGTATCTCCTCGTTTGAGTTTTTCAGCAAAAAAGAGGCTTTTGTTACTCTTTGTGATCAAAAACCGGAAAGTAGCCTCGAAAGTTGGAAATTAAAGAAGGCTAAAGATCTTGGCGCAAAGATCATCTGCGGAGAGAAATATTTGGCCGATCTTACTTCCTTTGATATCGTCTGCCGTTCGCCTGGAGTCCGGCGGGATTTGCCGGAAATTGCCAACGCTGAAAATAAAGGTGTTGAAATCACTTCCCAGACAAAACTGTTTTTTGATAGGAGCCGCGCACCAATAATTGGGGTTACCGGAACGAAAGGTAAGGGAACGACGGCCAGTTTGATTTATGAAATTCTTAAATCGGCCGATAAGAGAGTTTTTCTCGGAGGGAATATTGGCAAGCCCCCGCTTGATTTTGTCGACCAAGTAACAGCTGACTCTTTGGTAGTGTTGGAACTTTCCAGCTTCCAACTGATTGATCTAACGAAAAGCCCGCAGATTGCCGTTATACTGATGATTACTAGTGAACACCTTGATTGGCACAAAGACACCGCTCACTACATCAAAGCTAAAGAGCCGATTGTGAAATATCAAAATGAAAATGATTTTGCGGTGATCAATAAAGACTTTCCGGTGTCATTGAAATTGGGGGAGTCTTCCGTCGCCAAAAAATATTATTTTTCAACTAAAGGAATTGTGGAGCGCGGATCTTACATTGATAAAGGCTTTATTGTCTCGGTGACTAATGGTTGGACAACGATTGCTAAGATTGCTGATGTCAAAATTCCGGGAGAGCACAACTTACAGAATATCTGCGCTGCGACTGCGGTTGCCGGAATATTAAATATTCCTCCAGAGATAATCTCCGCGGCAGTTAGATCGTTCGAAGGTTTACCACACAGGCTTGAGTTTGTTCGAGAGGTTGATGGGGTAAGATTTTACAACGATTCGGCTTCTACCACGCCGGAGACAGCGATTGCGGCGGTTAAAGCATTTAAAAACCCAAAGATTATAATCCTTGGTGGTTCCAGTAAGAAGTCTGATTTTTCGCAATTGGCCGAAGCAATAGTTGGAAATAACGTAAAAGCGGCTATTTTGATCGGCGAAGAAGCGAAAAGGATAAGGCAAGCAATTGACGCAGCTGGTAAGTTTTCTGGAGAAATTATTGAAGGTTTACAGACCATGCAAGAGATTGTTAACAAAGCAAAAGATCTAGCCAGACCAGGCGATGTCGTGATCCTTTCTCCAGCCTGTGCTTCTTTCGATATGTTCAAAAATTACCAAGACCGAGGGGACCAGTTCAAAGAGGTGGTTAACCAGCTTGGGTAAATTGAATCCCACCTTAGGTTTATAGTATAATTAAAAGCGACATTCTGAATTCATAGTTCATAATTCAGAATTAATAATTCGGTGTCCTGCCCTTATGGTTAAACTTAGCAAAACTCAAATCCACCGGCCGGATTTTATCCTGTTGGCCACTGTAACCGCCTTAGTTTTATTTGGCCTTCTCATGGTTTACAATGCTTCGCCGGTGACTTCTTTGCGCGATTTTGGCGACCCGCTTTATTTAATTCGTCTTCAAGTGATCTGGGTTGTCGCGGGTCTTATCTTAGGTTTCATCGTCTTTAAGATGCCCTATACCCTTTGGCAAAAAATCTCTCCCTTGATAATGTTATTTGCGCTAGCTTTGCTCTTAGCCGTTTTTATCCCTGGTTTCGGTCCAAAGATTTATGGAGCTCAAAGATGGCTCCGTATTGGCATCATCGGTCTTCAGCCCGCGGAATTTGCCAAGCTTGCTTACATAGTTTATTTGAGTGCTTTTCTCTCCAAAAAAGCGAAACTGTTTCCTTTTTTGTTTATTACCGCAGCTTTGGCGGCGGTTGTTCTAATCCAGAAAGACATGGGTTCGACAATAATTCTTACTTTGATTGGTTTAAGCATGTACTTTGTCGCTGGTGGAGCAATTTGGCACATTTTGGCTTTGGCCCCAGTTTTGGCCGCCCTAGCCGCTTTATTGATTGCGGCCTTCCCTTATCGAAGAGCCAGACTACTTACCTTTCTGAATCCAAATATTGACCCAGGCGGAATTGGTTATCATATCAACCAAGCCTTAATTGCTCTTGGTTCTGGGGGGTTGCTTGGAGTAGGGTTGGGAGAATCGCGGCAAAAATATGGGTATATACCGGAGGTGACAACTGATTCTATCTTCGCTGTGGTTGGCAATGAGCTCGGGTTTATCGGTTCCGTAATTTTGATAGCTGCTTTTCTTTTGATAATTTATCGAGGTTTTAAAATAGCAACCGGAGCCCCAGATAAGTTCTCCTGCCTTGTTGCGGTTGGTGTAGCGACATGGATTGGCGCCCAGGCATTTATTAACATCGCTGGCTTAGCTGCCGTTTTACCTCTAGCTGGAGTGCCACTGCCATTTATTTCTTATGGTGGGAGTTCTTTGGTTTCAATGATGCTTGCAGTTGCTATTCTTTTAAATATCAGTCGTTACACCAAAGCCCGAGAGCAAAAATGAACTACCACGAATTAAAATCCGTGGTATCCCCCGACACAAGTCGGGGGCAAGTACGTTTTCCTTCGCTTCATCCACCGAGTTAGACTCGGTGGTATTCGCGAAGCAAAATAGATCTTAGATTTGAACCTTGCTTGGGGTTTGGAGTATAATTTATCCTTACTATGCCCCGCGCTATCCGCGTGACGTATTTTAATGAATATGAAAATTGCAATCTGTGGGGGGCATCTAACCCCAGCGCTGGCCATAATTAGCGAGCTTAAAAAACGAAATATTGACAATATTGTGTTTATCGGCCGTTCAAAAGCAATGGAAGGCGACCCTTCGCCCAGTGCCGAGTCAGTCGTAATTTCCAACTTCGGTTTAAAATTTTACGCAATACCAGTCGGCAGGCTGCAAAGAAGATTTACCCGGTATACCATCCCGAGCCTTTTAAAAGCACCGCTGGGTGTAGGGGCTTCGCTTTTGATTCTTAGTCAAGAAAGACCGGATCTTGTAATATCTTTTGGTAGTTACGTGGCCTTGCCGGTGGTGGTAGCGGCTTGGGTTTTGGGAATCCCTTCCATCACCCACGAGCAAACAGTAAAGGGGGGCTTAGCTAACAAAATAATATCATCTTTTGCCAAAAAAATTGCTCTATCTTGGCCAGACTCGCTTGAACTGTTTCCTAAGGATAAGTGTGTTGTTACGGGCAATCCTATTCGGAGTGAGATTTTGAGCGTTCGAAAAAAACGAACTAGCCGGCCAGTGGTTTTCATTACTGGCGGTAATCAAGGTGCCCACTCGGTCAATGAAGCGGTGTTGGAAATAATCGAGCCGCTTCTAGAAAAATATGAGATTTTTCATCAGACCGGTGGGGCCGAAAAATTTCGCGACTACGAAATGATGACTGCTCGGGTTTCGACGCTACCGCAGCGATTGGCCCGCCGCTACGCAGCGGCTAAATGGTTGAACAGCGCTGAGGTAGCAGATGTTTATGCAAAAGCAGCCCTTGTGGTCGGCCGTTCAGGGGCAAATACCGTAACTGAAGTAGCCGCTTTAGGTATTCCATCTTTATTCATTCCCCTTCCTTGGGCTGGGGGTGGTGAGCAGGTGAAAAATGCGGAGATGCTGGGGAATCTTGGTGCCGCCATCGTCTTGCCCCAAGACCGATTAACACCAAAGAGGTTACTGTCGGCGATTAACGCGATGATGAGCGAGCTTCCTAGGTACAAACAGGCTGCTAAGTTGGCAAAGAAATTAATTAATCCAGATGCAGCCCAAATTTTCGTCGACAAAGCCTTAAAACTGGTTAAGGAAAGTTAATGAAACCTAAAAATGAACCGCAGCAAGTCTTTGTCGCTCCGAGGATCCACACAAAAGTAAGGAGTATTAGGCAGGCAATTGAAATTTTGCTTCTAATAGTGGTGGCGATCGGTACAATTTTCAGTTTACTTTTACCAAGCAATTTTTCTCTCCAAATGCGGCTGGAAAATCTAGCAGGGTTGATCAGTCTGAAAAAGCAAAATTTCGAGCCGAAAGCGCCTTCCTTTGAAGAACGCGTGATAACCGCCGTTGATAAAAAATTCTTGAATATCACTTCGCTGGAAAGGGGGGCGGAAGGTTTTATCACTATCAAAAGTAGTGAAGGAGTAACCGTGATTTTCTCTACCCAAAAAGACATCGAAACCCAGGCGAGGACTTTACAAACAGTTCTGTCCAAAGCTAAAATAGAGGGGAAGGCGGTTAGTTTAGTAGATTTCCGATTTGATAAGATTGTGGTACGCTACAGATAGTGGTAAGGTATAATTTAACTTTATTTTAGCGTAGCAAAAACCGCCCCGATCATATTGGGATGGATGAAGCAGCTAAAAGAAGCTTCACTTTTTTGGCAAAGAGGGTAAGATGGCCAGAGAAAAAATTATTGTTGGCATCGATATCGGTTCCTCGAAAATTGCGACCTTGATTGCAACTTCTAGCGATGATGGATTAACCGTGATTGGCGTGTCCACGGCTCCCTCCCGCGGTATTCGAAAAGGTCAGGTGGTTGATATTGATGAAGCGGTTCACTCAATCGCCGAGGGGTTAGAGGCAGCCGAGCGAATGGCTGGCGTTTCAGTATCTGCCTGCTTTGTTGGTGTTGGCGGAGTTCAGATATCTTCGGTTAATTCCCGAGGGGTGGTGGCGGTGGCTGGCGGCGAAAATGAAATTAGCGAGGATGATGTCCGGCGGGTGGTTGAGGCGGCTCAGGCGATTTCGATTCCCTCCTCCAGAGAAATAATTCATGTCATCCCCCGCGACTATATTGTTGATTCTCAGGAAGGAATAAAAGATCCGGTCGGCATGACCGGGATAAGGTTAGAAGTTGAGGCTCATATAATTACCGGAGCAGCGACGTCACTACGCAATCTCGTCAAATGCATCCAGCAAGTGGGAATTGATGTGGGAGGATTAGCCTTTTCGGGGATTGCCAGCGCCGAGGCGACTCTTACCGACACTGAAAGGGAGTTGGGTGTTGCTTTGGTTGATATTGGTGGCGGAACGACCGATGTTGCTCTGTTTGTTGATGGTTCGATCGCCCATTCAGCCGTTATCCCGATTGGTGGCAGAAACATCACTAATGATTTAGCGATCGGTCTGCGCAGTAGCCTAGAGGCAGCCGAAAAAATTAAACTATCTTTAAGTGAGGGGAAGCCGGCGCGGGTAGAAAGTGAAGAAGCCGAGGATGAAGAAAAAGAAAAGAAGAAGGAAGGCAGCCTTGATCCGGTAAGCTTAGGCATTACGGAGGAAATTGGTACTCTTTCTAAAAAAACATTAACCGAAGGAATTATTAAGCCCCGGTTGACCGAAGTTTGTACTTTAATCGGAATGGAAATTAAAAGAGCTGGCTTTGCCGGTCTTCTGCCAGCTGGGTTGGTGGTTACCGGTGGGGCAGCAGAAACTGCCCACTTGTCTTCCGTGGCTAAAGAGGTTTTGCGTATGCCGGTAAGAGTAGCGGCGCCGCAAGGTGTCAGTGGGTTAATTGATGAGATTTCTACGCCGGCCTATTCTACCAGCGTGGGTCTGCTGATCTTTGGTGAAAAGATGTCGGTTGTGGCGCCAAGAATAAGTTTGGCTATTTCTCGAGGTAAAAATCTAGTTAATTTAATAAAAAAATTAACCGCATGGCTTCGGGGACTTCTACCTTAGAAACTGGAGAAAAAGATAATTGACAAAGTTTTGCTTTTAATGTACGCTGATAAATAGTTACTCCTCATTTAGTTCGTAGGGCGGGCGTAATGTTAATCAAACCAGAAGTGAATCGGTTTGCTAAAATTAAAGTGGTTGGCGTTGGTGGTGCTGGTTTGAATGCCCTCAGTTCAATGATCTCCCTTCAACAAATTCAAGGTGTTGATTTTGTTGGTGTCAATACCGATGCCCAAGCGCTTCTGACTTGTCTGGCACCAACAAAGGTGCAGATTGGTGAGCAGCTCACTAAAGGATTGGGTAGCGGTGGCGACCCTGATATTGGTCGAAAAGCGGCCGAGGAAAGTGCCGAAAGATTGGAGGAAGTGATGAAAGATGCCGATATGGTCTTTATTACCGCTGGTATGGGGGGTGGTACGGGTACAGGATCTGGGCCGATAATTGCTGATATTGCGCGAAAAAGCGGCGCACTCACGGTGGCAGTGGTTACTAAACCTTTTGCTTTTGAAGGGGCGCATCGCAGGCTGGTGGCTGAAGAGGGAATCGACGCTCTTAAGGACAAACTGGATTCAATGATTGTGATTCCTAACCAGCGCTTGCTTGATGTGGTTGATAAAAAGATGAGTCTGCTCGAAGCCTTCAAAGTGGCTGATTCTGTACTAGGGCAAGGGGTTCAGGGGATTTCCGATATTATTGTTATACCGGGGCTGATCAATGTTGATTTTGCCGATGTTCGGACGGTGATGACTAGCGCTGGTAGCTCCCTTATGGGAATTGGCTTTGGTTCTGGTGAAGGAAGGGCCTCCTCGGCAGCAAGAGCAGCGGTTGCCTCACCACTTCTTGAAGTTTCTATTGAGGGAGCGAAAGGAATTCTTTTCAGTATTACTGGTGGGCCAGATCTTTCGATGTTTGAGGTCGATGAAGCGGCCAAGATTATTTCGGGAGCGGCAGACGCCGATGCGAACATAATTTTCGGTGCGGCAATTGATGAGAATATGGTTGACCAGGTGAAAATCACCGTCATTGCCACTGGTTTTTCCGAAGAAAGAGTCCGGGCGGTCGAGACTAAAGAAGCATTGGAATCTCTGCCAGCGATTGCCGCTGCGACCGAGGGCGATGGTTCAACCGAAGCCGGCGAACAAACCGACGAGTTCGATATACCAGCATTTATGAGACAGAGGTAAATGCTGGTATTAAAGACGCGAGAGTACTGAAGAATTGAGTGAAGCGAAATTCTGAATTACGGAGCGATCTTACATTCCAGCTTTCATGCGTCAACGCTAACCTCTGTAAATCCTAAGTTCGAAGCACTAAACCCTAAACAAATCCCAATCACCAAATCACAAATCACAAACAGTTTGAGATATTAGAATTTAGAATTTGACATTCTTTGCCCGCTTGTTGGATAATAAATTCAATGCCGACAGATACTCCTCAAAAAGTAACAATCATCTCTTGGCCAAAAGTTATTTTAACAGTTTTAATTATTGTCGTGGTAACCGGAGCGATCAGCGGATCTTTATTCTGGTACTTCTGTGTTCGCCAACCCGCTGAAACAACATCCGTGACAACTACAAAGCAATCAACCACATCCGCTAAAAAAGCTACCTCTTCTGTCCAAAAATCCAAAACAGTTGGTTGGAATATTTACACAAATATAAAGCTCGGTTTCTCGATTGAATACCCGACAGATCTGACACTGGGGGAAACAAATAGAGGAGCTAGTTTTAATAACTACAAAAAGTTTGGGATTACAGATCCCACCAAAACATCAGCACTTCTGTTGAATGAGATTGAAGATGAATTTATTGGGATTCTTATTACAATCGAAACTACTGATGAAAACATCTCTTTGGAACAATATTGGGATAATAAGTTTAGGATTAAAAAACCTGTCGATGAAAACGACGTTATATCCTCGCTTGCTCAGCGTGTAAAGGATAAGCTAAAAAGTATTCGTGTCGACGGGCAACCTGCCCTATTATCAGAATCGGGACCGCCGTCCTTTGAAAACACTGAGCGAACGGCTTGGGTCAAAAAGGGTTCCAAAGTTTTTGAATTAACCGCTTTTGGATGTGGGGAAACTGGAACCTACCCTTCAAAAATCGCTGAAGAAACCTTTGACAAAATGCTCACAACCTTCAAATTCCTCTAAAATCCCTATTGACACCACTTCGCTCAAAGAGCTACGAGGTGTCAACCCCTCCTGAATCATTGGCGAAGGATAAATGACAAGCTCCAAACAACCTGCTTACGAAGAATATTTGGGGATTGACAAGCAAATGAGCAAAAATATATAGTTATGGTGGGCCCCAAAAAGAGTTTCCCCTGGGGCTTTTTTGAATGGCAAAAAGGGCCCAACTTCGCTCACCCTGCGCTAAAGCTTCGGGTGACCACCCATAGCCTTCGGCGAAGGGTGGTAAAGCTTCGCTGGGTAAACAGGATTTATATCCTTAGACTTACAGCAGGAGAAAGTATATGGGCGGAACGAAATACATCTTTGTTTCTGGTGGTGTAATTTCTGGAATCGGAAAGGGAATCACCACCGCTTCGCTCGCCACTATTTTGCAATCCCGTGGGTTTCGCGTCTCTCCAGTAAAAATTGATATGTATTTAAACGTCGATGCCGGGACGATCCGACCTCAAGAGCATGGAGAGGTTTTTGTCACCGATGATGGGATTGAGACTGATCAGGATCTTGGCCACTACGAACGATTTTTGGACACCTCTCTTTCCCGCGCCAATTACATCACCACCGGCCAGGTTTATCAGCAAGTGATAAGCCGGGAGCGTTCATTTGAATATGATGGGGAGGATGTCGAGGCGATCCCTCACATTACTGATGAGATTATTCGTCGGGTGAAAGAAGCCGGTAGAGTTCGCGATGCCGATTTTGTTCTTGTTGAGCTTGGCGGTACGGTTGGCGAATATCAAAACATGCTCTTTTTCGAGGCAACAAGAATCATGGAACTAAAAAATCCCGGCAGTAGCATTCATGTTCATGTTGCCTATTTGCCGATTCCGGAGCACTTGGGCGAAATGAAATCTAAGCCAGTCCAGCAATCAGTTCGGGCACTTAATTCCCTAGGGATCCAACCGAATATTATAGTTGGGCGGGCATCATTACCGATGGACAAACGGCGGAAGGAAAGGCTGGCGCTTTTTTGTAACGTGGCGGAGGGAGATGTAATTTCCAACCCCGACGTGGATACAATCTATCGAGTACCGCTGGTCTTGGATAGCCAAGGCATTGGCGAGCGGATTCTGGCAAAATTTGGTCTTCCTGGCCCTAAGAAGGATTTAAGAGACTGGGAAAACTTGGTTTCAAATATTAAAGCGGCGACAAAAGAATTAAAGATTGCGGTTGTTGGGAAATATTTTGCGACTGGTGATTTTCAACTTGAAGATGTTTATGTTTCGGTGATCGAAGCGTTAAAACATGCTTCTTGGGAGCAAAAAGCACACCCCCGACTTTATTGGATTGATAGCGACGATTTTGAAAAAGGGAAGAGCGTAGGAAAAGTTTTAGGATTGATGGACGGAATTGTCGTGCCGGGTGGCTTTGGTGGGCGGGGGATCGAAGGAATTATTAAAGCGATAAAATTTGCCCGAGAAGCTAAAAAACCATATTTGGGTCTCTGCTACGGTATGCAATTAGCGACTGTGGAGTTTGCCCGTAATGCCGCAAAGTTGGCGGGTGCTCATACTACGGAAGTAGAGCCAAAAACACCCCATCCGGTGATTCATATCATGCCAGAGCAAGAAAAACTTTTAATTGGCCGGGAATACGGTGGGACAATGCGGCTAGGAGCTTTTCCATGCAAGTTGGTGGAGGGAACAATCGCTAAACGCGCCTATGGTCGGAATGAAGTTTTTGAACGTCACCGCCATCGTTACGAATTTAATAATTACTATCGGGAAACTTTGGAAAAAGCCGGGTTAATAGTTTCGGGTACCAGTCCGAACGGGCGGCTTGTTGAAATGATCGAGATGCCCAACCACCCGTTTTTTATTGGCACCCAATTCCATCCGGAGTTTAAATCTCGGCCGCTGCGTCCCCACCCCCTTTATCTGGCTTTTATTAAAGCCTGCCTGAGTGCTAAAAAAACAACTTCCGAAATCAAAGTTCGAGAAGAAAAAGTCAAGGTGAAATTGTAACCGAAAAAAAACTCCCTGTGGAGGGCAACACAGGGAGTTCGGGGTATTAAGTTGAAGCTAACTTACGCTTCTTTTGTAAGTTTTTAGACTCACAAAAATGCACAACATTGTTATCAGAAATGAACTTAAGTGTCAACAAGCAATCGGCGTATTGATTGATATGTTGGGATAATTTTTAGATGATGCTTGATTCACTGAAGTCAGGGAAGACAGTTTTTCGAACAGAGAGGCCATTTTTCTCCGCCAAGGTGAGAATCTTCAAGATAAAAGCCACACCAGCGAGATTTACCCCCTTTTTGTTAGTGAGGTATCTAATAAATTGGAGCTTTTTGATGTCTTTTTGCGAAAACCTTCGCCGATTTGTTTTGGTTCGGGCGGGAACTACCAAACCTTCCGCCTCATAGATCATTAAGGTGCGGGGATGGACGCCCATTATTTCAGCAGCGACCGAAAGGGTAAATAGTGGTTTTGAGTCCGCCGATTTCATAAATGACCTATCAAAAAATAATTCCTTGGCTTGCAGAAATGGTCAATCAACACTACAACATAACATAACAGTCCGCAAGTATCAATTTTAATTACCTTCCGTCCGATTGGCCTGGTTGATTGTTGCCTTTTTTTATTCCTAGTTTATTATAAACATAAGTAAGAGTGTTGTGTGTAAGCCCGTTTTGATGCCCAAACGGGCATCTTTGAGAAAGACGGGTACTTCGAGGGTAACACACAACAAAGAAAACCCCCAGCAGAATCGGGGGTTTTCCTTTTTTGGCCTGCCCGCCAGGGCCAGGCGTTGGCCCGCCCGCTTCGAGTTCGCGAAGCGAAGTCGGGCGCGGCAGGCGGGGGTCAATTGACCCCTTGACAAAGCCTCTTAAATTAATTACATTAATGTTGTAAGGTTTTCTATCAATACCACACTCATTTCCTGCCCAGAACTTGGCGCCCTTCGCTAAATTTTTAAAGAAGTTAGAATCAAAAGTCGGTAGTTGTAAGATAGGTCTAGACTTGGGTTAATAGCGACGAAGTGCCGCCCCACGTAGCCTCGCACGGAGTGGGGTTGACAGCTTAAAAAATTCCTAGTAACCTGTGAGCTTACTACTCGAAAGGAGGTGAAATAACCAGTAAGCAGAAAGCAGCAAGCAGGAAGCACTTCATAGAAAAGCTTTCTGATATCTGCTAACGGCTCTCTGAACCTATGGCGATGACTACACAAGAAGCTGGAAGGCGTGGTGGTTTGGCGGTCAAAAAGAAATACGGCCCCTCTTTCTACTCGGAGATTGGCCGAAAAGGAGGCCAAGCTACTAAAAAGACCTACGGCCCGGAGTTTTACTCAACGATTGGCGAAAAGGGTGGAGAGGCGGTGAAAGAAAAACACGGCCCCACATTTTATTCGGAAATTGGCAAAAAAGGCGGTCGGACCCGCGCCCGAAAGCAAATGGAGTTTGAGTTTTAGGAAGGACCGACTCCCTTTAAGCATTTGGCGGTCTTACCCTTGGCTGCCAAAGCAGGCCCCCCGATTGGGTCGGGGGGAGGACTAATCAAGTATCTGCCTGCCCAAAATTTTTATTATCGTAAATCTTCCCCAACAAACCTTTTCTATTTGATATAATGCGAAGCAGTATACGCGTCGCATTGTTTGCGAGGCATATAATCGCAAGATTACATCTCGACGTAGGAGCGGTAGCGACGCAGAGCGCGTAGCGATCTATTGTTTCTCTGACGAGATATAATATTAATCTTATGTTTAAGTCAGTTACACCGAGGGTGGATTTCCCGACTCTTGAGCGGGAAATATTAAAATATTGGTCTGAAAAAGATATTTTAAAAAAATATCTTAATAGAAATGCGAAATCGGGCAAGCGTTTCTCGTTTCTGGACGGACCGATCACCGCCAACGGGCCAATGGGTGTTCATCACGCGTGGGGAAGAACATACAAAGATCTCTGGCAGCGGTTTTTTAATATGAGAGGATATGCCCAAAGATTTCAGAATGGTTTCGACGAACAAGGTCTTTGGGTGGAGGTTGAGGTAGAACGCGAACTTGGGTTAAAAACCAAGAAAGATATCGAAAATCTTGTCCCTGGCAAAGTCTTTGAAAGCATCGCCAAGTTTGTAAATTTGTGTAAAGAAAGAGTCAAGAAATACTCCGAAGTTCAAACAGAACAAAGCCGGCGTCTTGGATATTTTATGGACTGGGAAAATTCCTATCACACTTCTTCCGATCAAAATAACTACGCAATTTGGCATTATTTGAAGAAAATTTTCGAAAGAGGCTGGCTTTATAAAGGTCGGGATACCGTGCCTTGGTGCCCCCGCTGCGGTACCGCTATTTCCCAACACGAGATTCTCACCGAAGAATATCAGGAGATCACCCACAAGGCAGTTTATTTAAAATACCCAATTGTGGGTCGGAAAAACGAATATCTTTTGGTTTGGACCACCACCCCTTGGACACTTCTTTCTAATGTTGCGATCGCCGTTAATCCCGAACTCGAATACCAAGGCCTAGAGGTGGAAGGCCAGGTGTTTTGGTTTGCTAAAGATACCTGGGGAAGATTAAAAAGCATTCTTTTGGGAGCTGGCGAACCTGGAGAAGTTTCGCGAAGCAGGTTACTTTTCCGTTCTGGGAAGGAGATAGTAGGCTGGATCTACGGGGGGCCTTACGATGATTTACCAGCCGTAAAATCGGCGAAAAAAGAATCCACCCAGACCTTTCACAAAGTTGTCCCTTCGCAAGATTTGGTGACTGCCGAAGAAGGAACCGGTTTGGTTCATATTGCGCCAGGAGCCGGAGAAGAGGATTTTGATTTAGCTCAAAAAGAAAAATTACCCGTTATTGCTTCAATTGATGAGGGGGCAGACTACATTGAAGGATTTGGTGAATTTACCGGCAAAAACGCTAAAGATAATCCAAATCTTGTTCTTACCGACTTAGAGAGACGCGGCTTTGTTTACAAAATTGAAAACTACACTCACCGTTATCCGGTTTGTTGGCGCTGTAAAAGCGAGTTAGTCTGGCGGGTGGTGGATGAGTGGTATATTGCGATGGACTTCCCTTCGCGTGAAGCTACGGGGAGCAAGTCGTCAAAAACACAAGGCGAGACATATCGGGAGATGATGAAAAAAGCGATCAAGAATATTAATTGGTTTCCAGGCTGGGGTTATGATCGAGAGCTTGATTGGTTGAACAATATGGCGGATTGGTTAATTTCTAAGAAGCGTTATTGGGGGTTGGCTTTGCCGATTTGGGAGTGTCAAAAATGCGGAAACTTTGATGTTGTTGGTTCTAAAGAAGAATTAAAAAATAAATCAGTTGACGGCTGGGAAAAATTCGCTGGTAATTCTCCGCATCGCCCGTGGATTGACAAGGTCCGGATCAAATGCTCAAAATGCGGCGAGGGTAGCGAGCGGATAGCTGATGTTGGTAGTCCTTGGCTTGATGCTGGGATTGTGCCTTTCTCGACACTGGGCTACTTTTCCCAAGAAACTTATTGGCAAGATTGGTTCCCAGCTGACTTTGTAACCGAATCATTCCCCGGTCAATTTAAAAACTGGTTTTATTCGCTAATTGCGATGAGTACTGGTTTGGTGAATCAGGCTCCCTTTAAGAATCTTCTTGGCTACGGTTTAGTAAAGGATGAAAAGGGCGAAGAGATGCACAAAAGTAAGGGTAATGCGATTGAATTTAATGAAGCGGCGGAAAAAATGGGCGTTGATATCATGCGCTGGATCTATGTGGCGCAAAATCCCGAATATAACCTAAATTTTGGCTACCATTTGGCCGGCGAGGTTAGAAAAAGATTTTTTTTGATTTGGTGGAATGTTTATAACTTTTTTGTTACCTACGCGGTTATTGATAAGTGGGTTCCTGATGATAAATTTGAACTTAATAAATTAACAAATGTTTTGGATCGCTGGGTTGTTTCACGAGCGCAAGGGTTGATTAAAAAAGTTTCTGACGGCTTGGAAAAATTTGATCCGACAGTCTCTCGGGAAGTCGAAAATTTCATAATTCGCGACCTTTCGACTTGGTATGTACGCCGAATCCGAGATAGAGTTGGACCAACTGTTCGTGAGGGAACCAATAAACGCGAAGCTTATCAAACGCTCTATTGTTGCTTAACTACTCTGTGCAGGCTGGCGGCACCATTTGTGCCATTCGTTAGCGAAGAGATTTACAAAAATTTAACGGGCGAGGAATCGGTGCACTTAGCTACCTTTCCTACGGACGATCCCGGGTTGATCGATAAAAAACTTGAGGGACAAATGGAGCAGGTTCGGGGCTTTGTCGAGATTGGACGCTCTTTAAGAAAGCAGCATGGCATTAAAGTTAGGCAGCCATTGGCAAGAGCGACTTATGGTAAAAAATTTGTCAAGTTGCCAAGGGAACTGGAAGATCTTATCGCCAGTGAACTAAATATTAAAAAAGTCGAATGTGATCCAAAGACCGACTTTTCATTTGAATGGAAGATAACGCCGCAGTTGGCCAAGGAAGGGGAAGCTCGCGAGTTAATTAGGCAAATTCAGGAAAAACGAAAGGAAGCAGGCGTTTCTTTTGATAATCAAATAATCGCGTATCTTCCCAACTGGCCTAAGAAGTACGAGGATCTGATAAAGCGAGAAACGTTAGCGAAAAAAATTGTTCGCGGAGAGATGGTTGAAATCGAGAAAAGTTAACCCAAACAAAAATGGCCCGATTTTTAAGAAGAATTGACTTATTGCTTCTTCTTCCGGCCCTTTTGCTTTCTGGCGTGGGTCTTTTGATGATTTATAGTACTTCTTTTGAATCGGACCCTTCATTTTTCTTCCGTCAAGTCTCTTATATCCTCTTATCGATAATTATTTTTATTATTATTTCCAATTTTGATTTCAAAACCATCAGCCACCTTGCAATTCCCTTATACATTTTCCTCCTTATAATTTTGGTTCTAACCCTGGCCGTTGGTACTGAGACTCGTGGTTCGGCTCGCTGGCTAGATTTAGGTTTTGCGAACCTGCAGGCAGCTGAGCTGGCCAAACCGATTTTAGTTCTTACACTAGCTACCTTTTTTGCCCGATATCCGCCCAGCAGTCTGAAAAACTTTTTTCTCTCCGGCCTGTTAACGGCTGGGCCAGTAATACTAATTTCTCTTCAGCCAAATTTAAGTAATAGTTTTATCTTGTCTTGCCTTTGGGTTTTTATGGTTTTTATTGCCGGGACAAATTTGTTCTATTTAGCGGCGTTGGGGATCAGTTTTCTACTTTCGGCCCCTTTTATTTGGAGTTTTTTATTAGCCGGCTATCAAAAAACACGGATTCTCGCCTTTTTTAATCCAAACCTGGATCCCCAAGGGGCTAATTACAATACTGTTCAGGCGCTCATTGCTTTTGGTAGTGGACAGCTGACCGGTGAGGGTCTTGGTCGAGGCAGCCAATCTCATCTTGATTTTCTGCCGGAAGGCCGGACAGATTTTATTTTAGCGGCCGCCGGCGAAGAGCTTGGCTTTATCGGTGTAAGTTTGATTGTCATGTTATTCGCTTTTTTAATTTACCAGATTTTGGGGGTGGCTAAAGCGATAAGAGATAGCGGGGGATCACTTTTTGCCTACGGGGCTGCATTTACGATAATTCTACAGCTTTTCATAAATGCCGGAATGAACATGGGGATCTTCCCAGTCAGCGGTATTACCTTGCCTTTTGTTTCTTTTGGTGGTAGTTCCATCGTTTCGATGTTTATTTTACTTGGGTTGGTAGGCTCTGCCAAAAGAGCGGGTCAAGAGGTTTGATACAGTTTTTGCCAGTTGACAGCCAGCTCCCAGAGCCTATATTATTTAAACAACTGTTAGGAAGGTAGTGGTAGGGCGATGAAATATGCCGTTATAAGATCTGGTGGAAAACAATACAAAGTGTCCGAAGGTCAAACACTGACAATTGAAAAGTTGCCAGTGGAAAAAGATAAACCTGTAGAGTTTGATGAAGTTTTGCTTTTGGTAGAAGAAGGTAAGACTGAAATCGGCCAACCGAGGTTGGAAACAAAAGTAAAGGCGCGGGTAGTTGGTCAGCTTAAGGGAGAAAAAATTGACGTCTTTAAATATAAAGCTAAGACTGGCTACCATCGAAAGGTTGGCCACAGACAGCAATTGACAAAAGTTTTAATAGAAAAGGTTGGAACATAAATGCCGAATGCCAAAGATCAAATGTCAAATAGTTCGCTGCGCGCACTGCGTAGCAAGCTACTACAAGCTCAAAGCTCAAAATTCAAAGTGCAAAACTTCAACTTAAAACTTAAAGCTTTTAGCTTTTAATTGTACTTTTTGAGTTTTGAGATTTGCGTTTTGAGTTTGAGCGACTAGTAAGGAGTGAAGGATGGCTCATAAAAAAGCAGGCGGTTCAAAAGCTAGGCAAGGGAGTAACGTTGCCGGCAAGCGTCTTGGGCTAAAAATTTACGGCGGAGAAAAGGTTTTGACCGGCCAGATAATTGTTCGGCAAAAAGGAACACTTTTTAATCCCGGAGAAGGTGTAGGTGTTGGCCGTGATTTTACCTTGTTTGCAATGCAAGAGGGAACTGTTTCAATGCGCAAAAACAAGGGAAAAAATTTTGTTGATGTGAAAGGAGTTTAATCCGTCATGAACGGGACAGATACAGAAACAGTTGATATTGATATTGACATCCTTCAACCAAACCCGCTTCAGCCCCGCGGACAGATTTTGCCGGATAGCCTGGTGGAGCTTGCCGAATCTATTCGAGAACACGGTATTTTAGAGCCCTTAGTCATCGCCAAGACTCCGGCGGGGTACCAAATAATTGCCGGTGAGCGGCGGTGGCGAGCGTCCAAATTAGCTGGTTTTACAAGATTGCCCTGCGTTGTTCGGGAGACGACTACTCAAGGGATGCTCGAGATGTCCTTGGTTGAAAATGTCCAGCGGGTAGATTTGAATCCGATTGAGCGAGCCCAAGCCTACAGACGGCTAATTGAAGAATTTGGTCTCACCGCAACCGAGATTGGTCAACGCGTTGGCAAAAGCGGCCCCTATATCTCCAACACGCTTCGTCTTCTTGATCTTCCGGACGCCTTAAAAGATGGTTTACTTTCCAATGCGATCACCGAGGGTCATGCTAAAGCGCTACTTGGGTTGGAAGATATTAATCTGATGATAACGGGGTACAAAAAAATTTTGTCGGAAAATCTGGGAGTCCGTCCGACCGAAGAGCTGGTCCGAAGGATGAAGGCAAAAGCGGAGATAAAACCGAAAACGAAAAGGGAATATGAGCATACCGAAGACATCGCCAAGATGGAGGAAGAAATTGCCGCTTCTACCGGTTGTAAGACTAGGCTCTATCGATCTGCCAAGGGAGGTAGGCTTCTCTCGATCTTTACTAGTGGTGAGCAGCTGACCTTGCTCCACAAAAAATTGACCTCTTAGCCCCCCGTTAAGGATAAGCGATCCTTTTAATAATCGAAAATTTTGGTAGCGGCCAATAGCGAATCCAAGCCTTGCCAATAATTGATTTTTTCTGTAAGGGTCCCCATTCCCGAGAATCAAAACTGTGGGTTCGATTATCACCAAGCACCACATAGCTATCAGCCGGGACTTCAACAATCTTGCCTTCACGTAAGTACGATCCGCCGGATATTGGTTCCATGACTTGGTAGGGTTCGGATAGAGTAAAGCCGTTCGGGTGTTGCGTGTTGAAAATAATAATTCGGCTGTTATTAATTTCCACCTTTTCGCCTGGTAGGGCGATTATTCTTTTAATGAAATCAACATCGGGATTAGTGGGCGATTTGAAGATGACGACATCTCCCCGGTGGGGTTCGCTAAACCGGTAGGTTATTTTGTCGGTCAAAATATATTCGCCATCGTAAAAATTGGGTTCCATACTGGCCCCTTTTACTTGGTGCGGTTGGAGGAGAAAAAGATAAACCACCACAAAAATAGCGGCGGCGACGACCACCGTTTCAATTATATCGACAATTGTGGACCAAATTGAGGATCTTGGCTCTTCCATTTTAGATAAGTTAATTTTAGTATATGGGTAAAGCGGGTTGCTGTGCAAGGGATAATTTGCTAAAATTGGGTTCAGTGGTTTAGGCTTGGATCCGTAGCTCAGGGGTAGAGCGTTCGGTTCACATCCGAAAGGTCGATGGTTCAAATCCATCCGGGTCCACCAGTCTAGGCAGGCGGGCCGTAGGGGTCGGAGGCCTGCCCCGTATATGCGCTCTTCCGAGGCAAGGACGTGGGCCTTGTGAGGAAGTAAGCGTTGTTCGGGGTTCAAATCCTGCAGTGCCCACCATTTTCAATGAAGTATAACAAACTAGTCCGTGACAAAATCCCCCAAATTATAGAAAAATCCGGAAAAACTCCGATAACCCACAACGCTAGCGATAAGGAGTATTGGAAAAAATTAAAGGAAAAACTTAGAGAAGAGGTTGATGAGTTTATGGAAAAGGGGGTGAGGGAGAACTTGCCGATATTCTAGAAGTAATTGATGCTATTTGTGAATTCAAATCGTTCAATAAACAAAAAATTAAGGCCACGCGAAAGAAAAAGCTAGTAGACAGAGGGGGCTTTAAAAATAAAATAATTTTAGAGGAAGTAATTTAAAAAATAGTTTGCCAGCCCCTTGCTTTTCTGTTATATAATGTTCAATGGCGGATAGATTTAAGGGTCTAGCATTAACATTTGATGATGTTCTTTTAGAACCTCGTATCTCTGATGTTTCCCCCTCCCAAGTAAAAGTTTCCAGCCAGTTGACTAAGAAAATCAAAATCAATATCCCAATTATTTCGGCGGCGATGGATACAGTGACTGAAAGTGCGATGGCGATTGCCTTAGCGCGCTTTGGTGGAATCGGTGTAATTCACCGCAATTTTACGATTGAGGAGCAGGCCGCTGAGGTGAGGAAAGTAAAAAGAAGTGAAAGCGAACTGATCGAGGAACCTTTGACAATTAGCCCCGAGGCTAGCTTGGAAGAGGCGAAAAAATTGATTGAGGAAAGCGGCGTTTCTGGTATTTTGGTGGTTAACAACCACCGGCTAAAGGGGATACTTACCCAACGGGATATGTGGTTCGAAGATGACCTAACCAAAAAAGTCAAAGATGCGATGACTAAAGATAACCTTATCACCACAAAAGCAGGAACTACCCTCGAAGAAGCAGAGGAAATTCTCAAAAAATATAAAATTGAAAAACTGCCGGTTTTGGACAAAAACGGAGTTTTAAAGGGACTGATTACCTGGAAAGATTTGAATAAAAGAAGGCAGTTCCCGAATGCCTGCAAAGACAAGAAGGGAAGGCTCCGGGTCGCGGCAGCAGTTGGTGTTAGCGAAGAAATGGCTTTACGAGCGGCAGCGTTGGTAAAGGAAGGTGTCGATATCTTGGTGATTGATAAAGCCCACGGCCACCACAAAAATGTTCTGGTGGCGATTCCCTTTTTGAAAAAAGCCTTTCCGGGTGTTGAGGTGATCGCTGGTAACACAGCGACGGCGGAAGCAGCGGTAGATTTGATCAAAAAAGGAGCCGACGCAGTTAAGGTTGGTGTTGGCTGCGGCTCGATCTGCACCACTAGAGATGTCGCCGGGGTGGGTGTACCGCAATTTAGCGCAATCCTAGAATGCGCCGCAGCGGCGAAAAGATATAAAGTGCCGACAATTGCCGATGGCGGCATCGTTTATCCAGCTGATTTAGTTAAATCACTGGCGGTGGGGGCAAACTGCGTCATGTTGGGCAATATGCTGGCGGGGACTGATGAGGCACCAGGCGATATTATCATTACCAGTGAGGGTCGAAGGTATAAAAAATACCGGGGTATGGGATCTTACGAGGCAATGAAAGCCAGAAGCCACGATCGTTATTTTCAAAAAGAGGTTCCCGAAGGAATCTCCGGCAAAGTTTCTTACAAAGGCGCAGTTTCCAAAGTGATTAAAAAGTTGGTCGATTCGCTGAAAACCGCAATGAGCTATTATGGCGCAAGGGAAGTGAGCGATTTGCGGTCTGTATCTTACCGCCAAATTACTCCAGCGGGCCTTCGCGAAAGCCACCCCCACACCGTAATGATCGAGCCGGAAGAAGAGATGCTCCGTTAGACAACAGTTGACGCAACAGCGTCGGAGGGTTGACAACAAAATAATGAGGATATAGTATTTGCCTGCAATGAAAAAGTTTTTGATTGTTTTAGCCGCATTAACCTTACTTTTTATTGCCCCAACTGTAGCGGCTTCTGATAAACAAAAGGACGATTCTTCAGATAAGGGAATTGTCACTGTACCGGCTGGTGAGGTTGTTAATAAAGATTATTTCGCGGCTGGGGGGATAGTAGAGATCTCCGGCACCGTCAATGGCGATGTGTATGCTTTTGGTGGCCAGGTTTTAGTCGATGGTAAGGTGAATGGTGATCTAATAGCCGCCGGTGGCGTAGTGCGCATTTCCGGAGACATCTCTCAAGATGCTCGGGTAGGTGGCGGCCAGGTTACCATAAGCGGCAGCATTGGTAGAAATTTAACTGTTGGTGGTGGGAACATTGAATTAGCGGAAAAAGCAGTAGTGCGTGGTAGCGTAATAGCCGGTGGTGGAAACATTAGTTTGGCCTCTCCGATAGGGGGTAACGCCAAGGTCGGTGGTGGAAATTTGACCGTTTCCAACAAAATAGCTGGCGATCTGGAAGCAAGTATTTCGAGCCTGCGTTTGACCTCCAAATCGCAGATTGGCGGCAACCTGACCTATTTTAGTGACCAGAAAGCCTCGATTGATAAAGAGGCTAAAGTTGCTGGTAGTATAACCCAGAAGAAACCGGCCGAAGTCGCACGGCCTTCTCCGGCAAAAATATTGGGAATTTTTACTGGAATCAGCCTTTTTCTAAAAATAATCAGCTTTGTTTCGACTTTGATTCTTGGGCTTTTGCTACTTAAGTTTTTTCCCAAGTACAGCCGGGATGTGGTTTATACATTGAGGAAGCGACCTTGGGTTAGTTTAGGAATTGGGTTTGCGGCATTAATTTTAATCCCGATTATTTTTGTGATTCTTTTGGTAACTGTCGTGGGGATACCGCTTGCCTTTATTCTGTTGGCTTTGTACCTAATAAGTCTGTATGTAGCCAGGATATTTGTGATTTTCTGGTCAGGCGTCATTTTGTTTGAGCGAACTGGCCGGCGCGTCCATGAGGTCTGGGCTTTTATTTTGGGCTTGGTTATTTATTCGCTACTTACTTTGATACCGATTATTGGCGGAATTATAACTTTGTTTGTCGTCCTTTTTGGCCTGGGAGCAGCAATTTTAACCAAACGGGACCTTTATTTACTAGCCAGAAAAAGGGACATTTTCTAACTTTTCGCTTGGTATCGGTAGCGCTGATCCCCCAACCACCTCTTGGAAATTAAGCCGTTTGGCAAAGGAGTTTTTGGATTTTTCTGATTACCTTTTGATTGATAGAACAATCTAGGACAGGGGGACTCCCTGTCAGTCTAACTCTAGAGATAAAATATCACCTTTTTCTCAAATTATGATAAGATTTCCCCGGAATGGTTAGTAAAACGAAGGGACAGCTAGTTCATATTCAAGTAGGTTCGGTAGTTCTTAATGGCGAATTAGTTATTCCACCACAGGCCAAAGGTGTCGTTGTTTTTGCTCACGGGAGTGGGAGTAGCCGACATAGTCCCCGGAATAAATTTGTTGCCGAAGAATTGCAAAAAGAAGGGTTTGGTACACTGCTTTTTGATCTTTTGACTGAAAAAGAAGATGAGATTTACGAAACCCGCTTTAATATTGATCTTTTGACAGATCGTTTGATTGCAGCGACAAAGTGGCTTAAAGAGCAAAACCAGTTTGCTAACCTCAAAATTGGTTATTTTGGCGCTAGTACGGGAGCAGCAGCTGCTCTGGCCGCGGCGGCCGAGTTTGGTTCAGAGATTTCCGCTGTTGTTTCCCGCGGCGGCCGTCCCGATTTGGCTTGGTCGGCTCTTGAAAAGGTCAAATCACCGACGCTGCTGATAGTTGGCGGCGAAGACGATGTGGTCATCGAACTTAATAAAAAGGCGTTGGAGCAACTGAAAGCGGAAAAGCAGTTAGAAATTATTCTTGGTGCCAGCCATTTGTTCGAAGAACCAGGTGCGTTGGAAAAAGTAGCAGCCCTAGCCGCCTCCTGGTTTAAACGGTATCTTGTCTAAATTTTATCGAAGAAGATTAAGATCCCAATTACAATAAAAGCCAAGGCGGCTACCTTTTCAATCATTGCGGTTGGAAGATATTTCGCGCCGATTGTTCCGATGATCACAGCGAGTAATGTGGCCGCCGCAAACCCAATAACCGCCGAGACGAAAATTGTCAGTGGTGTTTTTTCCTTTGCTGATAAGGCAAGTACGGCCAGTTGAGTTTTATCGCCAAGTTCGGCTAGGAATATTAGGAGAAATGTTGAAGCAAATATTTTTAAATCCACTTACTTAATTTGCGGAGCTGATGCTTGCCTTTTCTGCCGCCATCTTCGGTAGAGGAAGAAGATTATCAAAGCCGGAACCCAAATTACGGCATAAACGCCGACCCAAATCAAAGCTTCGCCGCCGATTCGAAGAGTGTTGAGTAGGCTTCGAACCGCTTGTTTGAAAATAACAGTCGGCCGGAAGGTTTTATCCGGAGCATAAGGCAAGGCAAGTTCGTCGGTGGAAAGGTAAAGGGTGATCTTGGTTTGCCGGGCGTTTTCATCCAGGGCTTTTTGTTGACCTTTTAGATAATCAATCTGTTCCTGCGTGTTGATGATTTCCTTTTGGATATTGACAATTTCCGAAACTACCGCCGTTTTGCTTAAAATGCCCTCAAAAATCGCTTTTGTTTTTTCTAAAGAGGCGATTCGGGCCTGGATGTCGGTGTAGTCTTCGGTAACATCGGTGCCAACCAAATTTTCGCTGGTAACCTTGATCGCCAACGATCGAAAATAATTTAGAGCCTCGTCCAGTTTTTCGGTTGGGACACGAACAGTAATCGTGGCAAACGGCGATTCGCTTGGGCGATTATAAGAAGTGGAAACCATATAACCGCCAGCGTTTTTGGTATAAGAGAGTATCTGCTCACCAGTTTTGCGAACATCTTTGACCAAAAGCGAAAGATTGGAATTTTTGATAACAATACGATCATTACTTCCGGTAGTAGTTTCCGCCGTGCTTCCCGAAGAACTCTTCAGAGAAAAACTAGGGGTTTCGGCTTGGCCAAGGGAGGAGACGTCGGCGGATTCACTTGGTAAGGTCTCACGAGTGGTTACCGATACTCCGGAGAAGGATGACAGGGAATTACGGAATAGTAGGAAGGCGATAATCAAGACGAGGGCGGTGATAAGCTTATGTGTTTTTACCCAATTGATCAAAGGCATTGATTAGATTATAGATTTAACGGAAATTTATTTCAAGCGGGCAATCGCCTACCAGCTCCGTATCAGTTGCGGGGGAAGTTCTCTCTAACCGCCGAAAAATTTGCCAAAAGCAAAGACAGTGGCGATACCAAGAATAAAGATGAAAGCGTGGTAGAATTTTTTGTCCTCAAGATACTTTTCGTGTATTTCCGGGATTAGATCGCTTGCCGCTATGTAAATAAAGTTCCCAGCAGCAATCGCTAAGAAAATGTAGAGGTAACGCTCAATAAATCCGGCAAAAAATAAGGCGAGCAGTGCGCCGGCAAAAGCAGTCAGGGCAGAGAGAAAGTTGTAAAGCAAAGCTTTTGATTTGGACAGACCGTTGGCCAGTAGGACACCCATATCAGCGATTTCCTGGGGGATTTCGTGGGTAGCAACTGCCAGTGAGGTAGTAATTCCGAGCGGCACATTGGTTAAAAAACCGGTGGTTATAGCGACGCCGTCAATGAAGTTGTGGATACCATCGCCGATGAGTACCAAGAAGGTACTGGCTTTTTCGCCGTGGCCGTGATGAAAGTGAAAAAGTTGAATATATCGCTCGGCGAAGAAAAAGCCGATAAAGCCTAAAAGTACCGGTAGGAAAATATTTGCCCCGGCGGCGTTCTCCAAAGCTTCGGGAAGAATGTCGAGGAAAGCAACAGCAATTAAAGCACCAGCCGCGAAGCTAATTAATTTGGTCGAAAAATCTTCGGTTATTTCCCTTTTCAACAAAAGGAAAAAACTACCGACCAGTGAAGCAATACCGCCGATAAAAGTAAAAATGATTATGTAAGCAAGTAGCATACGATTTCTATTTTAAAAATTAATAAACGAGGTTGATTGAACAATATGACACGGTAGGTTTCTGCTGTCAACCCTTTCTGTCTGAGGCTTTTGGATCTTCGATAGAGTTTCTCCTTTTTATTTCCCGAAGGGAATGAAGAAGATACGATCTTTTTATTTCCCGAAAAACCTGCTAATTTAAAAACGACTGCTCCAGAAGAGCAGGTTTTGCATTGTTAACAAGTGAAAAAGGAGGAGAAGGTCGATGCTTTCCCCAATTAGGAAACTGCGAGAGGTGGATGCCCGATTGTTGGCGGAGGAATGGGGGATGTGGGATATCCATTTCGAATTAATTAACGCCCACATGATTCTCCTAAGCGAACGACTGGGTCTTCCGATCGAGATCTTACGAAACTCCCTAAGTATCGCTATGTACTCAGTTGAGTGGTCGGAGCATTGCTGCTACGGTCGGTCAAGAAAGCTTTTGGGGTTGCTGCCACGGAAAGGCAAGTACCCAGTTTTGGTTGGCCAAGACTGCGGTGGTTTCGAGATCGGTGACGGTCTGGTTGTGGTTTTCAAGATGGAGTCACACAACCACCCCAGTGCAATAGAGCCTTACCAAGGAGCAGCTACCGGCATTGGCGGGATAATTCGCGATATCCTCACCGTTGGGATTCGGCCGATTGCGTTGCTGGATTCTCTTCGCTTTGGTCCACTGAGCGACCCGCGCACCCGTTACCTGTTTTCTGGAGTCGTCTCGGGGATTTCCGGCTATGGCAATTGCGTCGGAATACCAACGGTTGGTGGAGAGAGCTACTTTGCGCCTTGCTATGAGCACAACTGCCTGGTCAATGTAATGTGCGTTGGAGTTGGGCGCAAAGACAGCCTGGTTACGAGTGCTGCCAGTGGTATAGGTAACTCCGTACTCTATGTCGGTGCTGATACTGGTCCAGACGGAGTTGGTGGTTGCTCGGTGCTGGCTTCGCACGTTTTTGGCGAAGAGGTAGAGCGGAGGACAATTCAAATCGGCAACCCGTTCCTCAAAAAGGTTCTCATTGAGGCCTATCTAGAAGCTGCAGCTACAGGCGCAATCGTTGCTGCGAAGGACATGGGAGCGGCCGGATTGACTTGTACCACGAGTGAGGTATCGGCGGCTGGTGGGGTAGGTATGGATATCGACCTTTCGTTGGTGCCACTGCGGGTCGAGGAAATGGAAGTTCATGATGTCTTGATGTCCGAGTCGCAGGAGAGAATGCTTTTGGTGGTGGAGAGAGGTCGTGAGGAGGAAGTAATCGCAATCTTCCAGAAATGGTATGAAGGCCTGCAGGCAGTGAAGATCGGGGAAGTAATCAGCGAACCATATTTGCGGCTTCGGAGAGACGGTGAACTGATCGCAATTGTCGATGTACAGCATCTGACAGGGGGTCCATCCTACGATCTTCCAGTTCGTAAGCCAGAATATCTGGAACAGGTGCAAGCAGCTGATGTATCGGTCCTTCCAGTGCCCGAAGATCTCAACAAAGTTTTGTTGGCACTGCTTGGTTCACCGAACATTGCCAGCAAACAATGTGTCTTTCGCCAGTACGATCAGTCAGTACTTACCAACACTGTAGTTAGTGCTGGCGAAGGGGATGCGGCGGTATTGCGAATCAAGGGGACCCGGAAAGCAATTGCCGTGACTTCCGATTGCAATAGCCGGTATTGCTATCTTGGTCCTCGGGAGGGGGCACGGATAGCAGTTGCGGAGGCAGCCCGGAACTTGGCGTGTGTCGGCGCAGAGCCTGTTGGCATTACCGATTGTTTGAATTTCGGTCATCCCGATCGTCCCGAAATATTCTGGGCGTTTACGGAGTGTGTCGAGGGGATCACCGAAGCAGCAACCGCCCTTGAACTCGCGGTGGTATCAGGTAATGTCAGCTTCTTCAACGAAACTGGTGGGGAAGCAATCTGGCCTACCCCGACAATTGGTATGGTCGGACTGCTGCCTGATGTCACGCATCACTGCACTGCCGGTTTCAAACAGGCCGGTGATCTAATTGTGTTGCTTGGACTCGGCGGCGAAGGACTTGGCGGGAGCGAATACTTGCAGGTTATTCACGGGAGACAGGAAGGAAAGACACCCTTTCTTGATTTGCACGCCGAGAAGAACTTGCAGCAGCTTTGTCTGGCGGCGATTCGCGAAGGACTGCTCTCCTCGGCCCATGATGTTTCAGAAGGTGGGTTGGTGACCTGCCTGGCGGAGTGTGCGATTTTGGGCAGTTTGGGAGCGAGCGTTCAGATTTGGGATGCCGATATAGACGCTCTATTTGGCGAATCCTGCTCCCGGATTGTGGTTTCCCTTCCGAGTAAAAACTTCACCAAACTGTCCGAACTAGCGGCGCCCAATGGGGTCTCGATCTTTGAGCTGGGTAAGGTCGGCGGGGAAAGGCTGCGGGTCGAAAACAGCAAAGGTAGTCTTATCGAAAGATCGCAAGTTCTAGTCGATCTTATGGTCGAGGAATTAGCCCGGGTATGGTACAGAGCGATACCAGAGTGCCTGGGTTTGGATGGATCAAGTTGATTACCCAAAGGGCCAGGCAAAAATGCCTTGGCCCTTTTCTTTTCCCGCAATATTTGTTAGCCTATAACGACGTACAGTGTGGCGAATTTGCATCGTTAACAATTAAAAAGGAGAGAAGGTTGAATAATCTCTATGCCCAAGCGGGAGTGAACCTTTCCGAGGCGGAGGAAGCGACGAAAGCTCTGGCCAAGTGGCTGCCTGGAATTGGTCATTTTGCTGGGTTTTTCCCGAAAAGCCAAGAGGACGCCGACTTGAGCTGGTTGATGCTGCCAATTCCGCCAGAGGTCTCGGCCGAACTTCTTGGCAGTGGTCCTTCGATTAGGTTTGGATCTACCGTGAAGCGGCAGGTCGAACTGGCGCTGGAGCGGTATGGCTACACACCGACTTTCGCGGTGGACTATATCGGCGTCGCCAAGTTGAGAGCTTCGATCATGGACAAAATCGGCCAGTCGTTCATGCAAGCCCAAAATCTTGTTGGCTTCAAGGTTATTGGCGGAGAGACCGCCGAGATGCCTGACGTCTATCGGGAGGGCAGCGGCGAGGTAGTCTTTTGGGTAGCTGGCCAAAAAGGAAAACCCCGGCCGCTATCTTGGGAAAAAGCCGACCGTTTCCATGTCGTTTCCGTCGATGGAGTCGGGACGAAATCGATCGTAGCTTTGGATAGCGGTCTGATGGAAGGGTTGCCTTACGATCTGGTCCACCACGGCGTCAACGATCTGATGTGCACGGGAGCAGTTCCCACCGCCTTCTACGCTTACCTGGGGGTCCATTCTTTGGTGAGCGAGCGAGCAATTGAGATTTTAGAAGAAGGTGTAGCCAAGGCCTGCCAAGAACAGGGACTGACCTTCATGGGCTGTCTGGTCGAGAAAAAAGACGAGATCTACCGGCCGGGTAAAATCGATTTCGTCGGCATGATTTGCGGTGAGGTGCTTAAAGAAGAAATTATCACCGGGGCTTTGATAAAGCCTGATGACGTTCTGATCGGCCTACCTTCAAGTGGACTTCATACCAACGGCTACTCGCTCGCGCGGGACATAATCAGTTGGTCAAACCTTGGACTTTTGCAGACCGTGGAGGAGATCTCTGGTACTATAGCGGAAGTACTCCTGCGGCCGCACCGCTCCTACCGAGAGGTAATCCAAAAGGTGAAAGGTGAGGTGAAGGCAATCGCTCATATAACCGGTGGCGGTTTTTACGACAACATTGAAAGACTGCTTCCGGCGGGTTGTAAAGCGGTGATCAAGGCCCGAAACCGGAATGGGCGGTGGCTGTGGCCGCGACCAGCGGAGTTTGCCTTCCTAGACCAAATCGTCGAAGAGCAAGGGAAGAGTTTGTACCGGTGTGATAAGCAGGCGAGGATCGAAACTTTCCGGGCGTTCAACCAGGGAATTGGTTTAGTACTCATAGTTTCGCCAGAGAATCTCCGGAAAGTCGGCAGAAAGCTCCCCGAGCATTACCGTATCGGAGAGATCGTGGAGTCTGAGGAAAGGGGAGTCAAGGTAATCTGCTAGACCTTGTAAATCAGTGAATGTCAGCCCTCCCGTCTTTGTTGGACGCGGAGGGCTAATTTTTTCTATTGCGAGCAAACTAGCAAATTGCTAAACTAACATATTCACATGAACATTCCTTTTAAACTGGCCTACAACACAACTGTTCAACTGATCGGTAAGGCAATTACCACCTTTTCAACGGTAATTATTATCTATGTATTAGTAATTCCCAAGTTTTCAGTAGGGGAGTTTGGAGTCTTTAACACGATTTTAAGTTATACCGCCCTTTTTTACGTATTTACTGATTTTGGCCTCAACGCCATTTTCGTTCGGGAAGCGGGTAGCGATCCTGAAAAACAAAAGGAATACTTCAAAAAACTTTTAGGGTTGAGGCTGGTTGCTTCGATTTTAGTTGCTTTTATCGCCACTGCCGTCTTGGCGTTTACCAATTATCCTTCATTGGCAAAATTGGGAATTATTATTGGGCTGGGCTTGATAATTGCCCAAACATTTTCGGCTACCAGTCTAGCTTTGTTCCAAGCAAGAATTCGTTACGATCAGGCGGTGATTGCCGATACAATTGGCGCAGTTGCCAACCTAATCTTGGTTTTCTTGGCAGTGAGAGGATTTGATAGCATTTTGTTTGTTGTTGCGGCTTTGGTAGCCGGCGGCGCGATCCGTGTCTTGGTCGCGTTTTATTTAGTTAGGTTCCAGCTGGGGGAAATTTCTCTGGCTTTTGATGCCAGCTTTGCGCGAAAAATCGTTTTGGCAGCTTTGCCAATTGGTCTGATCTTTATTTTTAGTCAATTTAACGCCCAAATCGATAAACAAGTTGTGTTGTTGGCAAATTACAAACCTTCCTTGGACCTTACCGGTGTGGTAGCTGCTGGATTTTACGGATTTGCCTATAAAATTTTCGAGTTGGCGATCTACCTACCAGCTTTTGTAATGAATGTTGGTTATCCGATTATGGTTCAGAAAAAGGAAGCGGGCATCGGTTCGTTGATCAGCTTTACAAAAAAGTTGGCGATTGCTTTGGTTTTCCTTGGCGTGGTTGGGTTAATTCTAGGCTGGGTGGCCGCGCCCTTCATATTCGATGTCCCAATCTTCCAAAAGTTTTCGCCCGCCCTTTTAGCGATTAGGATCCTGTTCCTTGGCTTTCCGTTATTTTTCGTCACGCCGCTTACTCTGTGGCTAGCAATTACTTTGGGCAAAACAAAGGAGATGCTGTTTGTTTATGGCTTTGCCGCCGCTTTTAATTTTGTCGCCAACCTTACTCTTGTTCCTTCTTTTGGTTACAACGCCGCCGCCGTGATTACGATCGCCAGCGAGCTTTTGATTTTACTCTTAAGCCTTGGGGTGTTGTCAATCAGCCTAAGATTTAAAAACGAATATCTAGCCACCGAGAAATGAAAACGATCCAATTTTTAGCTTCGATTACTTTAGCGTCTCTGCCGCTTTATATAGTCCGCTGCAAAAATTTTAGTTGGTGTTCTTCCCCTCTTCCCTTCACTTTTTTGGAATTGCTTGTTCTAGCCACTTTTTCCGCATGGTTTATTTGGCGGACATCACAGGTCAGAGAAGGAATAATTAGCCCCCAGAGGGTTTTTAGGGGGCTCACAGGCCCACTTTTTTGGCCTTTGCTGTTATTCCTAGCGATTAGTGCCATTTCTGTCTTTGTCTCGCCAGATATGAAGGCCGCTGCCGGTATTTGGAAAGCCTACTTTTTCGAGCCGGCCCTTTTATTCACCGTCGTTTTGGATTTAACAATCATTAAAAAATCGCCTTTCTGGGTTGGGCCGCCCCTCCTTTTTTCTGGCCTGTGGATTAGTCTTTTAGCGATTTGGCAGGCGGCTAGCGGGGTTAATCAATTTGCACCATACGCCATTGCCCAAGGTCGGGCGACTTCTATTTACACTACGCCAAATGCCTTAGGTTTATATCTGGGGCCGCTTGCTATGACCGCCTTAGGATTCTTAGTTCAACTTTATAAACAAAGAGAAATAAGCTTAAAAAAATTTGGCTCACCCGTGTATTTGATTATTTGTCTGATATCTTTTATTTTGGCAATTTATTTTAGTAAAAGCCGAGGAGCCGGCCTGGGAGTTAGCATTTCCTTATTAGTTTTTGTCCTTTTGCTAATTTTCCCAAAATTGCCTAGTCTTTGGCGGAACGTGTTTAAGTTTGGTGCTTTATTTGCCGCGGCCGTCTACCTTCTTTTGAATATTTTTATTTTTGTTAGGATTGATAGTTTTGTAGCGGCGTATAGACCCCCATCTCAAGATAGTATCGCCGCTAGATTTTGTCTGTGGCAGGCCACCAGAAATTTGCTGGCCGATCGACCAATAACTGGGGTGGGAGTGGCTGCCTACCAGAAGATATATCCCTCATACGCTACCTGTTATTCCGAGGCTCAGCTTTACCCTCACAATATCCTGCTGAATTTTTGGACCGAAATGGGATTGGCGGGAACCTTTGTTTTCCTTTGGACTGCCTTTATTAGTTTCAAAATTTTGGCCCGCTCCTTTAAGAACTTTATTTCGGTTGGTTTGTTTGCCGCACTAGTTTATATCTTCGTTCACGGTTTGGTAGACGTACCTTATTTTAAAAACGATTTGGCAAGCGAGTTTTGGGTATTTTTGGCCCTTATCGCTTGGTTTGCGCGGTCAGAGAAATGAAATTAGTTGATGGAGCTTCAAATTTGCACGCTGACCGTTAAATTGATCGCCTTGGCGTTACCGGCTTTATCGGTAGCTTTCACTTCTATTTTGTTTTCGCCTGCTTGGACATCTAAATTGTAGGAAAAATTACCATCTCGATCCAGAATAGCTTGAATTGAATTTATAAAGACCGGGCTGTCTGGTTCGGTTGTGCCCTTTATGGTAATTGTTTTTGTGTCTTTAGGGAAGATTTGGCCATCAAGAGGCGAAGATATCTGAAGGTTTGGCGGCTGCTTATCAAGGGTAATAACCGCTCTCTGCTCCTCCGTTCCGCCCGCCTTATCTGAAGCCACCACCTTGATTATATTTGTACCTTCCTTTAAAGAAACGTCGACAAAAGAGAAATTTCCTGATGCGTCGGTGACGGTTTTACTCACCTGCGTTCCGTTGACGAAGATAGTGACACTCATATCAGCCGTGGTGGAGCCAGAGATGGTAATTTTGTCTTGGTTGGTAGATTCAGGAAGGTTAGAAAATGTTGGTTTTAACAAGGGGAGATCGATGTTGTTTTGGGGTGTCTCATCGAGATTTTTCGTTCCCAACGCCCCAATGATCCTGATGAAGGTGAGACCCCAAAGCCAGATGATCAATAATAAAACAAGAGTCAAGCCTCCGATTATGGCAAGTCGGCGGTAGATCAATTTTTCCTGCGTGTTAGCTTGGCGGTATGTGTATTGGGGTACGCCTACCCTGACACTTCTTTTCATATTCTGGAGCCGATGACCCCGATTCAATCGGGGCTCCTCTCCCTTACCCGCCCGCCGTCCTTGGAGCCAGCGGTGGGACTCGAACCCACGACCTCTGCTTTACGAAAGCATTGCTCTACCACTAAGCTACGCTGGCCGACGGTGGACAGGTCTGCCATTGAGCTACGTGGGCCGGCAAGGCAGCAAGGTAGGCGGGCGAAGGGATTGCTCTACAGCTTCAGCCACATCGGCTTGAGATACTAATTATACAACAAAAAAGGGAAAAAGGGTCAATACTGATGGAGCAGGTGAAGGGATTCGAACCCTCGGTCTCTTCCTTGGGAAGGAAGCGTGTTGCCACTACACCACACCTGCATTATACGTCCCTTGGGAAGGAGACATTCTACCGCTGAACTACTGCCGTAGTAGTTACGGGGTAAAGTCCGGTGGCGTGCTGCCACTGTACTAATCCCGCGGAAAGATACCCACAACAACCCCCACCGATGAAGTTTGCGGTGGTTAAATTATACTACACCAAGGTTATAAGTGTCACGGGATCGCCAAGACTTGACCAGGGGTGATCAGCGGTCGGCCATTGGGTAACGTACCGATTTTTCCAGGATTGGCATCACGAATTTTAAACCACTGGTAACCCGAGCCATAAAAACGCTGCGAAATACTCCAGAGAGAATCGCCTTTAACCACCGTGTAGGTGCCAGCTTTTACCTCGGCTTTAGGGATGGTGAGTACATTACCAGCGTGAATGATATTTGGGTTGGCTAGTTTGTTTTCACTAGCAATCATTACCCAATTGTAACCTGTTCCGTAAAAACGCGTGGAGATTTTCCACAGATTATCCCCGCGAACAACGGTATATTTAGCTGGTAGAGTCGCTTTGGTTTCTTTATCCTTTTTCTCTTGTTGTTTTTGTTCCTGGCTCTTTTGCTCCTCCTGCTTTTTCTCTTCAGCCGGTTTGGCTGGCTGGCCTGCCGGCAGAGCATTAAAGAGAACAAAAAGTCCAGCAATGACCACAATGGCAATGATGGCCGAGATTATCGTCGATCGTGACGATTGCCAAAAAGCCTTCAAATCCATAAAAATGCCTCCATCACGAAAACTGATAGTAAATAGTGAGTTAGAAATTTCGTCTCTCTTGACTTTGGCAGTACTTCAATAAAATTATCGATCTGTTTCGTCCCTCGACCCTTCGGTTTTTAGACCTTCTAAAAATACTATAGCAATAAGTATTAGGCCAGTCAACCTATCCAAACCATACTTTAATAGTGCAAATCATATCATTGACGCGGAAGTTCTTATTTGGTAAACTAATGGTCCGAGTGGGCCGGTAGCTCAGCGGTTAGAGTGCCTCTCTGTCGAAGAGGATGTCGCGGGTTCGAATCCCGTCCGGCCCGCCATTTGGTTCTAATTCTTAATTCTTCATTCTTAATTCTAAATTCATGACCTTGAATTCCCCTTGACGCCTCATAGTTTTTTTCATATACTTTCACCCAACGCACCTTAACGTGGTTCCTATAGTTTAGGAGGAGAGAATCGTGGTCGACATCTTCAGCGAAGTGCTTCCTTTCACTCGGGAAAGGCTGGGCTTGTATCAAATCTGCCAGATGATTCTTGATTCCGGGCAGGTGGAGCTCCGCGACGTCGCCGCCGGTGAATTGCCGTTTGAGTACAGCGCCAGCACACCGGAAAACCCAATCTTCGGTCCTGGCTACATTCTGATTAAAGCCTTAGTGGGTCAGGACGAGATCTTCTTCCCGTTGGTGAATCAACTCGCCCTCAAGATTGAGGACGCCGATTTGGAGTTTGAGGCTATCTGTGGTAACGTCTCGGGCGGGATGATTCCCGGCTATGTCCTCAAGCTTTACCTAACCCACATCTACGGCCGTCTCGTCCGTTATATCTACGCCCGCGAGATGCGCAAGACGCACGGGTCGCGGGAGATGTTGGTTGGGGTAGACAACAATCCCTACATCGAGGATGAGATGGTCTTCGGGGACGTGGAAGAGCTGGTCAACAATGCCAACACCACCTGCAATGCCGTGCTGACTCTACGGGCTTCCGGGTTCCGCTGCGACCACGCCATCACCATCCTTGACTACCAAAACACTGATGCGATCGCCCGAAGGGAAGAGATAGGTCTTACCCAGATCAGTCTCGTTACCCTTCCTGAGCTTCTCGCTTATGGGGAGGCGATCAAGCGCTGGCCGAAACACGTCACCGGCGACTATCGCAGCTACCTTGAGAGTCCAACCGGTTGGCGCGACAGGAACATGGGAGCCATCAAGCGAGCTTTGGCCGAAAAGGCGAGACAGTCCTAGGGGGAGGCAAAAATGGCACTTGATTTTAATTTTAGCGCCCCGTGGCTTTGTGCAGCGCTCGACCAGCCAGACCAACTAATTAACCTTCGCTTAGCCGAGAAAGTGGCCGGCGAAGTCGATATGTTAAAGGTCAACGACGATGCTGTGGATGGCGAAGGCCTCCGCGCTCTCGTAACGCCATTCCTGGAGTTCGGCCTTCCTCTGTTCGTCGATATGAAGATGCTCAAGGGGGCTAGGACGATGGCTAGGCGTGCCCAGAAAGCTGCCGAGCTTGGTGTTGCCTTTATCAACGCCTACGCCTTGGCAGACAGGCTTTTGAGGGGGCCGGTTCAAGCCTTGGTTGGTACCAGCACCAGGCTTTTGGCAGTAACGGTTCTTACTCATCATGATGATGCTTACTGTCGGAAGTATCACGGAAGGTCGTTGGAGGATACGGTACGGCTTCTGTCTGAGACGGCTGTCGAATTCCGTTGCCACGGCATTATCCTACCAGCACCGACCCTTCACGTTGTTGCCGATCTTGACATCGAGATCCGGGCGACTCCTGGGATTAGGCCTGAGTGGCACCCAAGGAAAGCCAACGATCAGGAATCAACTTCCACGCCTGCTGAGGCAGTTCGTGGTGGTTCCAAGATACTCATTGTTGGTGGTCCGATTGCCGAGTATCCAGACGGTCCGGCGGCAGGTGCTCGGCGGATTCGGGAGGAGATGATGGAAGCATGGGCGAGGCTAGGGCGATAGACTTCGGGGAGATGGTGCGGTATCTCGAACTCGCTTGGGATGCCTATCAGAATCATCCCAAAACACCGAGTCAATCGGTGAGGCGTCACGATGGTGCCACTCCTTACTTTGTCCATCCGACGTGGGCGGCAATGACTCTCATGCAGGAGGCAGAGCTTCCATTGGATCTCCGCTGGCTTGGTTGGCGAGCGCTTGTTCTCCATGACGTCCAGGAGGACACTACTCTGGGGCTGCCGTCCTGGGTACCAGAATGTGTGCGCGAGCTGGTAGGTCAGCTGAGCTTCGGAAGCACTGAGGAAGGGATGAAACAGATCTGGAACCGGCCGCCGGTGGTGAGACTTCTCGCCGCTTACGACAAAGCGTCGAACCTGCTTGATGCTACCTGGATGTCATCACGGCCTTTAGAGTACGGAGAGAATTACAAGAGACACGCCTTGGCACTAGCGGCCGATGTGAAGGAGAACTACGGCGATCTCAACATCTGCCGGATCATCCGGGCGATCTGCCAATCATCATAGGAACAGGGAGAGGGAAGGCCTCGCAGCGGCAATTCGGGTAACCGAAAAGCCAACGCGGGGTTCTTCTTTTTGGAGAGAAAATCGAGTTAGCGAAGCGCAGCATGTGAGAGTACCCAATTTATTGAGCAATTATCGAAATCAATTGGTTACGGAGTTTGGTTAGGAGCGTAGCGACGCAGCATGCGAGAGTACTCAATTTATTGAGCGATTAGCGAAATTAATTGGTTACGGAGAATGCTATAATCGTCTTCGATTACATCTCGACGATTGTTTCTCTAACGAGATATAATCTTTTTGATGGAGAAAAAATTTACCAACAAAGAAGTGGCGGACTTGCTGCGGAATGTTTCGGCGGCGTATCAGTTGAAGGAAGCAAATCTTTTTCAAATTCGCGCTTATGAGAGCGCTGCTGATTCTATTGAACACGCTACTAGTGAGTTGAAAGATCTTTGGGAAGATGGGCAGCTAGACCAAATCCCCGGCATCGGTACTCACATAGCCAATTACCTCGATGAATATTTCACTACCGGTAAAGTAAAGCACTTTGCGACAATCTTCAAAGAAATCCCAGACGATATGTTCCAATTTCTCAAAGTGCCGGGCGTCGGGCCAAAGACGGCGGTTAAATTAGCACAGGCGGGTGTAGTTAGCATTGAAGATTTGGAGCAGCGGATAAAAAGCGGTTGGCTCGTAAAAAAGGGTTTTGGCGAAAAAAGTTTAGATAATATTCTACGGGGCGTTGAAGAATTTAAAAGAAAATCAGATCGGATTTTGTTGCCGGTGGCAGGGGAAATTGCCAAACGGGTAATAGAGTATTTAAAGCAGCACAAGGACGTAATCTCTGCGGATCCTTTGGGTAGTTTGCGCCGGCGGGTAGCGACGGTTGGGGATATCGATATTTCGGTTGCTTCGGAGAATCCGCAAGGTGTGGTTGACTATTTCAAAAAATTTCCCGAGGTGAGGGATGTTATTGAAGCTGGCGAGCGCACAGCGACCATTGCTTTGCGCAACGGAATACATGTTGACCTGATGGTTCAACCGCCGGAAAGATACGGTTCTCTCCTGCAGCATTTTACCGGTAGCAAGCTGCACAACATCCATATTCGAAAAATTGCTAAGGAAAAAGGTTTATCACTTTCGGAATATGGAATAAAAAAGATTGAGGAGGAAGGTAGGCAATTTTCTCAAGATACGCTATTCAAATGCGAAACCGAAGAAGAGTTTTACGGAAAACTCGGTATGGAGTATATTCCGCCGGAGTTGCGGGAGGATCAAGGAGAGATCGAAGCGGCCACCGCCCACAAATTACCTAAATTAATAGAGTTGAAGGATATTAAAGGCGACCTGCAAAGCCACTCGACCTGGAGTGATGGTCACAGCCCAATTGCCGAGATGGCACTTGCTGCGGCGGCTTTGGGTCGGGAATATATTGCTTTGACCGACCATTCTTACCCAAACACCAAATTTGAGGCCAGGTTAAAGGAGATAGAGCAATTTAATTACTCGCAAAATAAGATCCGAGTAATTTCTGGACTCGAAGTGAATATAAACGCTGATGCGACACTACAGGTTCCTGATGAGATACTGGCCAAGCATGGGGTGATTTTGGTTTCGATTCACACCAGTTTCCGCCAAGAAAGCAAGGAAATGACAGCCCGGATAATCAAGGTGTTGGAAAATCCCCACGTTGATATATTGGCCCACCCGACCGGTAGATTGCTGCTAGAGCGAGAAGATATAGAGGCTGATTGGGAACAAATTTTCAAAGTGGCGGCAAGGCTGAGCAAGTTTATCGAGATAGATGCTTACCCGAACCGGCTTGATCTGCCAGATACATTGATACGAGAAGCAAAACGGTTTGGTGTCCGCTTTTCCTTGGGGACTGATGCTCACCAAATCAATCAATTGGGTCTTATGGAGTACGGTGTTGGTACAGCCCGGCGTGGCTGGGTGGAAAGCGCAGAGGTGATTAACACCTTGTCGTATTCAAAACTTAAGGATATACTTAAGATCAAAAGTTAAACAGCAAAAGTAAAAAGTCAAAAGCTGGCTGATCTCTGTAGCCCACGAAGTGGTCGCAGAGCGCGAGAGTACTGAAGAATTGAGCGAAGCAAAATTCTGAATTACGGAGCGATCTATTACTGACCTGAAAGGAGGTGTTGATATGAGTGCTGCAGTTATAACTTTAATTGTTGCAATTGTTGTCCTTGTTGGTGTTGTTGCTTATGTTATTGGCATTTATAACGGTTTGCAGATAACAAAGATGCGGGTGGCCGAGAGTTGGTCGGGGATTGATGTTCAGCTAAAGAGAAGAACAGATCTGATCCCAAACTTGGTGGAGACAGTAAAAGGTTATGCGAAACACGAAAGAGAGGTTTTTGAGAAAGTCACCGAAGCAAGAAGTGCCTTGATGGGCGCGAAAGATGCTAAGCAAGCCGCCCAAGCGGACAACATGCTGACCGGTGCTTTGAAATCTCTTTTTGCGGTGGCGGAGAACTACCCAGAATTAAAAGCTAGCCAAAACTTTATGCAGCTTCAGGACGAGCTTTCGGACACCGAGACCAAGATTGCTGCTTCCCGGCAGTTCTACAACTCGAATGTGCTGGATTACAATACCAAGATTAAAGTTTTCCCAAGCTCGGTTATTGCCGGTATGTTTGGCTTTACACCAACAGAATTCTTCGAGGCTGAGGAAGCGGCGAAAGAACCTGTCAAGGTTGAATTCTAAAGATGAATTTCAAGAATAAGTTAGAAAAGGCTGTCCATAGAAACGATAGTTTAGTTTGTGTTGGTTTGGATACCGATTCTAAAAAAATCCCCAAGATATTTTCTAAAAAACCAAACCCTGTTTTTGAGTTCAATAAAGCGATTATCGACTCGACAGCAGATTTAGTTTGTGCTTACAAACCGCAAATTGCTTTCTATGCCGCCGAAGGTGAGAAAGGCTTGAAGGCGTTGAAAAGCACAGTTGATTATCTGAAGAAAACTTATCCTCAAATCCCAATAATCGGCGATGCCAAAAGAGGAGACATTGGAAACACCGCGGCGAAGTATGCCGAGGAGATTTTTGATTGGTTTGGCTTTGATGCAGTTACGGTAAACCCTTATCTTGGCTTTGATTCAATTGAGCCGTTTTTGAAAAGAGAAGACAAAGGAATAATTATCCTTTGTCGAACTTCCAATCCGGGCGCTGCCGATTTTCAAGACTTAAAAATCAAGGGCGCTCCTTTGTACCAAATCGTGGCTAAAAAAATTGTCAAGTGGAATAAAGATTTTGGGAATTGTTTAATGGTTGTCGGCGCGACTTGGCCAGGACAACTTAAGGAGATAAGAAAAATTGCCCCGGATATACCATTTTTAGTTCCAGGTATTGGTGCACAGGGAGGAGATATTGAGGCAGCGGTAAAAAATGGTCAGGATAAAAGTGGAGCGGGGCTAATTATCAACTCCTCGCGTGGTATTATTTATGCTTCGGATGGGCCCGATTTTGCCAAAGCGGCCAGAGCGGAAGCTGAAAAATTAAGAAATGAGATTAATAAATATAGAAATCAATAATTTAAACCTGTGAAGCGCAATAAATTTAAAATAGGGATCTTTGGATCGGCGGTGAGTGAAAACGGGGACACAGTTCAGAAAGCTAAAGAATTGGCTCAAGAATTGGCTAGTCGTGATGTGATAATATTGACTGGCGCTGGTTCGGGGCTTCCTGAGCTGGTTGCATTAGAAATTTGGAAAAACGGTAAAGAAGTTTGGGGGTTTCCGCCAACAATAAATCCTGAAGAACAAAGACAGCTTTATCCGGGCCAGAACCTTAAAATTTATAGTAGGCTTTTTTACATACCAAAAGATTATAAATTTGCCAAAAATGTCGAGACCTCGAGGAAATACCGAAATGTTGCCTCAACAGCGACGTGTGACGCAGGGATTATAATTGCTGGGCGATGGGGAACCATGAATGAATTTACAAATTTATACGACATGGGAAAGGTGATCGGTGTTTTAACTGGCAGTGGGGGAGTAGCCGATGAGATTCCTAACCTAGTCAAAAAGATATCTAAAGAAAGCAAAGCTTCCGTAATTTTTAATAATTCACCGAAAGAGCTATTAAAAGAAGTTATATCGGAGTTGGAGACGAGAGAAAACCAATTATAGGAGGAAAAAATGACTAATAAAGAAAAATTAATTTTAAAGCTCAACGAAATTGGCGCGGTTAAATTTGGTGACTTTGTTCTTAAATCTGGCAAGCATTCACCTTACTATCTAGATCTTCGTTTTCTGGCCTCTTATCCTAAAGTTCTAAATATGGTTGCAGATCAATACGGAAAAGTCTTAAAGACTTTAAAATATGATTTGATTGCCGGCGTTCCTTACACTGGGATACCAATTGCCACAGCCCTTGCCTTAAAACTAAATGAGCCAATGCTTTTTACCCGGAAAGAAATTAAAGAACACGGTACGGGCAGGCAAATAGAAGGAGTTTATAAAAAAGGTCAGCGGGCTGTAGTGATCGATGATGTTATTTCTGACGGAGCTAGCAAAATCGAAACAATTAAACCTCTGGAAAGTGAGGGTTTGAGAGTCAAGGATATAGTGGTTTTACTTGATCGGGGTCAAGGCGGCCCTGGGATTATGAAAGAAAAAGGATATCGATGTCATTGTATTAGTGATATAGAAGAGGTGCTTTTAGTTTTGCGACGGAATAAGAAGATTGACGATGAAATGGTGCAGAAATCTCGAGAATTTATCGCTGCCGCAAGGACTTCTTAATGTCAAAACCGGATCTCTCTACTGAAATCTGCGGTGTAAAATTAAAAAATCCCACTATTTTAGCTTCTGGAATTTTAGGTATTGGTAGTGATCTTTTGGTTCGTGTCGCGAAAAATGGGGCGGGAGCCGTTACCTCAAAATCCTGTTGTCTGTTGCCGCGTGAGGGTTACCGAAATCCAGTTCTTGTCGAAATTGGAGGCGGTTTCTTGAATGCCGTCGGTTTACCGAATCCTGGTGTCGAAGAAGAGTTAGAAGTACTTAAAGAAGCAAAGAGAAAAATTAATAGCTCCGCAGCCATAATTGCGAGTTTTTTTGCTGACACAGTTAAAAATTTTGGTAAAGCCGCCAAAATAATCTCAGAAGCCAAGCCTGACTTACTCGAAGTCAATATTTCTTGCCCAAACACGACTGATGATTTGGGCAGAAATTTTGCGGAGAGAGAAGATACCGCTGCTGCTGTTACCACGGAAGTTAAGCAAAACACCAAAATCCCGATTATTGTAAAGCTAGCACCAAACGTGCCAAATATTGGCCGGATCGCTCAAGCAATTGTCGAAGCGGGAGCTGATGCAATAGCGGCGATTAATACAATGCCAGGGATGGTGATTGATTTGGAAAGCGGCAAACCAATTCTAACAAATCGAATCGGCGGAATGTCCGGGCCGATGATTAAACCGCTGGCAGTTCGTTGTGTCTGGGATATTTGCAAAGTGGTAAAAGTCCCGGTGATTGGTATTGGTGGAATAACAACTGGCGAAGACGCCGCCGAGATGATTATGGCTGGCGCAAAAGCGGTTGGGATCGGTACCGCAGTCTATTATCGGGGGTTTGATGTATTTGGAAAAGCAGCCGAAGAGTTAGAAAATTTTATGAAGAGGCATGGCTACAAAAAATTAGAAGATTTTCGCGGAATTGCCCTGAAGGACTAAATGTTGAAACAAGCTAAGATCGAAAAGATAACTTTGGAAAATTATCGAATAAAGACTTTCGTTTTGGACGAAAAAATTCAGAGTGTTCCGGGTCAGTTTGCGATGCTTTGGTTACCGCGGCTCAACGAACGGCCAATGTGTATTGTTGATTCAAGTCCGTTAACTTTTACGATCGCCAAGATTGGACAATTTACGGAAGCTGCCCACCGGTTAAAAAAAGGTGATACGGTTTGGTACCGTGGTCCTTACGGAGACGGTTTTAAACTGAAAGGCAGAAATATTCTTTTGGTTGGCGGCGGTTACGGGGTAGCGGCGATGTTTGATTTGGCAAGATTAGCAAAGAAAAAGGGTTTAAAGCCGGCAGTAGTTGTGGCCGCAAAAACAAAAAAAGATATTATTTACGGAAATAAATTTAAAGCGGCCAAAATAAAAACTGTTGTTGCTACTGAAGATGGCTTTGTTGGGGTTAAGGGTTTGGCGACTGAAGCAGCAGTAAAGGTAATTAAATCTGATAATATCGATTATATCTACAGCGCCGGGCCAGAAGAAATGATGGTCGCTTTGGGAAAAGTTGCGGACAAATACAAAATTTCCGCCCAATTTAGCGTCGAGCGGTATATGAAATGTGGTGGTTTATTGCTTTGTGGGCACTGCGAGATCAATGGGTTATTAGTTTGTAAAGACGGTCCAGTATTTGATTGGAAAGTGTTGAAAAATTTGCCCGATTTTGGCCATTACTACCGCAATCAAGCCGCCCAAAAAATCCCTTTATGATCCTTATTAAAGGTGGAACGCTTATCGCCAGTAAGAAAACATTTCCCGGAGATATCTTGATTGATAACGAGAAAATTAAAAAAATTGGCCGGAATATTAAAGATAAAAGAGCCGATTTAATTGATGCAAAGGGGTTTTTGGTCTTTCCGGGATTAATCGATATTCACGTTCATTTCCGCGAGCCTGGCACCACTACTCACAAAGAAGATTTCTACACAGGTTCTTGTGCGGCCATCGCTGGTGGAGTAACCACAGTTGTTGATATGCCCAACAATAATCCTTCGATCGATTCCGAAAAAATTTTAAGGCAAAAAATGAAAGTTGCTAAAGAAAAAGCAGTTTGTGATTATCAGTTTTATATTGGTGCAACAGCGGATAATCAAAAAGAAGCTGCAAGGCTCGCGAGCAAAATAGTTGGCATGAAACTTTATATGGGTTCAAGTACGGGAAATCTTTTGGTGGCAGATGAAGCATCGGTGTTGAAACATTTCCAAACATATCCAAAAGAAAAGCCGATTATGCTCCACTGTGAAGATGAGAAGTTAATCCAACTTTTTTCTAGCACCTCAAAATCAGAGCATAATAAAAATCGGCCGCCTTTAGCCGCTGCGGTTGCTTTAGCCAAAGCTTTAGAACCAGCCTTAGCGACAGATCGGCGGATTCATATCTGTCATATTTCGACTAAGAGAGAAGTTGAGCTGATTAGACGGGCGAAAAAAGAGGGGATCAAAGTAACTTGCGAGGTAGCACCACACCATTTGTTTTTGACCGAAGAAGATCAAAAAAACTTGAAAAATTTTGGAAAAATGAACCCGCCGCTACGGTCTAAACAAGACAAAGACGCGCTTTGGGAAAATCTTGACGTGATTGATGCGGTTGCGACTGATCATGCGCCGCATACCAAAGATGAAAAGAATTCAAGCTATGATAAAGCTCCTTCGGGTGTGCCTGGTGTAGAGACAACTTTGCTGCTTCTTTTAACTGCATCTTTGGATAAAAAGCTAACTTTACCAGATTTCGTCCGACTGACGTCTTTTGGTCCGGCTAGGGTTGCTGGTTTAAAAAATAAAGGCGATTTGAAGGTAGGTTTTGATGCTGATTTAGTCTTGGTTGACCCAAATCAGAAGTCCAAGATTTCTAACTCTCGCCTTTTGACTAAATGTGGCTGGTCCCCCTTCAACGGTATGGAGGTTCAGGGTAAAATAGTTTCAACACTCTTAAGAGGCAGGCAGGTTTATCGAAATGGTGAAATGCTAGTTCCCCAAGGCTTCGGAAGACTAGTCCCCTTAAGTTGAAAGTGGTAAAATTGTAGAACTATGGCTGTACCAACTATCTACAATCAAATCGACGCTAATCGTCGAAAAACAATTCTATTGATGATTGGGTTTAGCGCCTTTATTACGGTGGTGGCTTATATATTGATTCGGGCTCTTGGGTATCAGGGGATTGGGGCACTGGGTTTTACCGGTATTTTTTTGATTATCTCCGGACTGATCAATTTTTCCTCCTATTATTGGTCAGATAAGATAGTGATTGCGATGTCGGGGGCAAAGCCGGTTGAGGAGAAAGATAACCCAGAGCTTTTTCACACCGTCGAAAATCTTTGCATCGCCTCTGGTCTGCCGATGCCAAAAGTTTATGTAATCGCCGACCCCGCCACCAATGCGTTCGCTACGGGTAGAGATCCAAAGCATTCCGCTGTTGCGGTTACGAGTGGATTGTTGGAAAGGCTCGACGACCTTGAGCTAGAAGGAGTGATTGCCCACGAGCTTTCCCATGTCAAAAATAACGATACGCGTTTGATGAGTATCATCGTAGTGCTTGTTGGTTTGGTAGCGGTTTTAGCGGATGTTTTTTTCCGGATGATGTGGTGGGGGAGGGGTGGCAATAATGAGAGGAAAGGTTCTGGCGCAGTTTTCCTGCTGCTTGGAGTAGTCGCGGCAATTTTGGCACCAATTGTCGCCAATTTAATAAAATTAGCGATTTCGCGCCGTCGTGAATTTTTGGCTGATGCTTCGGGTGCGTTGTTAACCCGCTATCCAGAAGGCCTAGCCAATGCTTTAATTAAAATCTCCCAAGATCCAAACACATTAAGAACGGCAAATAATGCCACCGCTCACCTTTATATCGTTAACCCTTTTAAAGGTAAGCAAGCCAAAGAATGGCTGGTTAATCTGTTTAGTACCCACCCGCCGGTGGAAGAAAGAGTGGCCGCTCTTCGGGCTACGGTGACGCCATGAAAAAGAAATTAACCTTGGAAGATGTCCAACATGTCGCTTCTCTTGCCAACCTTCCCCTAAAGAAAACGGAAATCAAAAAATTCACGATGCAGCTTTCCGAGGTGATTGATTACAATATGTCCCTCCTTACCAAAGTTGATACTAAAGACGTGGAACCAACGGCTCATATCACCGGAGTAACTAATGTGCTGAGCCCTGATGAAACAGAGCCAGGGCTAACGACCCCCGAAGCCTTGCAAAATACGGTCAGTAAACATAACGATTTCTTTAAAGTTAAAGCGATTTTGGACCAAGATTAAATGGAACTAGCAAAGCTAACTATAAAAGAAGCCTCCCAGGGTCTAAAAGATAAAAAGTTCTCGGCAAAAGAACTGACAGCGGCAGTTTTTGCGCGGGTTAAGACCTTCGAACCAAAAATTGATTCTTATTTATTGTTGACCGAGGCTGTTGCTTTGGAACAAGCGGAGAAAGCAGACGAACTTTTGAGTGAAGGCCAAACTTTAAGTCCTTTAGTCGGAATACCGGCAGCGGTTAAAGACATTATTGTAACCAAAGGAATCCGAACCACCGCCGCCTCAAAAATTCTCGAAGATTTTATTCCACCTTATTCAGCTACGGTTTACGAAAAGCTAGAGGGCCTGGGAGCAGTGATGGTTGGGAAGACTAATCTTGATGAATTTGCCTGCGGCGCCTCGACAGAAAATTCAGCCTACAAAATTACCAAAAATCCTTGGGATTTCTCGCGAGTACCCGGCGGCAGTAGCGGCGGTTCGGCAGCCGCCGTAGCGGCGGATATGGGTATTTATTCTTTAGGTTCTGATATGGGGGGAAGTATCAGGCAACCGGCTAGCTTTTGTGGGGTAGTGGGCTTTAAACCAACTTACGGTCGAGTAAGTCGTTATGGTCTAATTGCCATGGCCTCTTCCCTTGATCAAATCGGACCGATTACAAAAACTGTTGAGGATTCAGCAATTGTCCTCAACGAAATTGCCGGGTACGATTCCCACGATTCAACTTCGGTAGATAAAGAAGTGCCAGATTACACTACCTTTCTTAAAACCGAAATTGGTGGAATGAAGATTGGGGTACCACGCGAGTTTTTTGGTGAGGGGGTAGCTCCAGAAGTAGCCGAGGCGATAAAGAAGGCGATTGGGAGGTTGGAAACACTCGGAGCAAAGCTGGTGGAGATATCTTTGCCGAGGATAAAAGAAGCAATCGCGGTTTATTATCTTCTGATGCCTTCGGAGCTTTCCACCAATTTGGCGCGCTATGATGGTATTCGTTTTGGTGGCACACGAGATAAATTTGGTCCGGAGATAAAACGGCGAATAATGCTTGGGACCTACGCTCTTTCATCTGGTTACTATGATGCTTATTATCTAAAAGCCGCTCGCGTACGGACACTTATCGACAAAGAGTTTAAAGAAGCTTTTAAGAAGGTCGATGTTATCGCCGGGCCAACTTCGCCAGTGCTGCCGTTTAAAATTGGGGAGAGGGTGGACGATCCTTTACAGATGTACTTGGCCGATATTTTAACTGTGCCGGTTAATCTCGCAGGCTTGCCAGGGATCTCAATTCCGTGCGGACTGGTGCGAGGTTTGCCGGTAGGTTTACAGATTATCGCCGATCACTGGCAGGAAGGAAAAATTTTTAATGCCGCTTATGCTTACGAGCAAAATTTTCCTTTTGAGGAAAAGCCAAATTTGTAGAAAGTAGGGTGAATTATGACCTTTCTTAATTTGCTGTTTGGAAATAGACAACCCTCTTCTCAAAAAGGGGTTTTAACAAGTGCTGATCGAGAGCAAATAAGAGAAGGTTGGAGTAAGATCGAGGAGTTGCAAAAAGTCGGTAAACCATCAACCCTTCGTGAGGCGGTAATCGAAGCTGACAAACTGGTTGATTTTGCTTTGGATAAGATTTATCCGGGGAAGGAAAAAGCCGCGGAAAGATTAAAAGAAGCAAAAGAAAGATTTGCCGGCAACCCCCAAGACTATGAGAATCTTTGGTACGCCCATAAATTGCGCAACGAGATGGTTCATACGGTTGGGTTTGAGCTACCGAGTGTTGAGGCGAAAAATATCCTAGATTATTTTCGCCGGGCGTTGGAGGTTTTGGGAGTACTATAACTAAATAAATTTATTATGACCCGCTACCGCGTGACGTGATTAAGAAATTATGAAAGAGTACGAAGCGACAATTGGTTTGGAAACTCATGTCCAGCTGAAAACAGCTTCGAAAATGTTTTGCCGAACTAGTGCTGAGTATTTTGGCTCGCCGCCAAACACTCACACCTGTCCGGTTTGCTTAGGTCTGCCAGGTGCGCTACCGGTTATTAATGAGAAAGCAATACAGGGTGCGGCCAAATTTGCTTTGGCGCTAAATTGCCAAGTAGCGGGTAAGAGTAAGTTTGATCGGAAAAATTATTTTTATCCCGATCTGCCGAAAGGTTATCAGATTTCACAGTATGATCTGCCGATTGGTAGGAATGGTTGGTTAGAGGTGGAGGGGAAGAAAATCAGAGTCAATCGAACCCATCTCGAAGAAGATACGGGTAAATTGGTCCATGCAACGGTAGAAGAAAAAAAAGTTAGTCTAGTAGATTTTAACCGCTGCGGTGTACCTTTAATGGAAATTGTTTCCGAACCAGATATTGATAGCCCGGCCTTGGCGCGGTCTTATGCCAAGGCAACTCACCAAATCGCCAGATATTTGGAGGTTTCTGATGCCGATATGGAAAAAGCCGGGATGAGATTTGATGCTAATGTTTCCGTTCGGCCGAAGGGAGCTAGACAGTTAGGTACAAAAGTGGAGATTAAAAATATCAATTCTTTCCGATTTTTAGAAAAAGCGCTTGGGTACGAAATTGAAAGGCAGATTGGAATTATTGAGTCGGGTGAAAAAGTAATCCACGAAACTCGCGGTTGGGTCGAAACGAAAGGGGTTACGGTTTCGCAACGGACTAAGGAGACGTCGCCTGACTACCGCTATTTTCCAGAGCCCGATCTACCACCGCTTGTTTTTGAAAAAGAAAGAGTAAAAAAGTTGGCTAGCAGCTTACCAGAGCTGCCAAACGAAAAAATCAGGCGGTTCGAGGTGGAGTATTCGCTGGATAAAAAAACTGCTCAAATTTTGGGAGAGAGTAAAAATATTGCTCAATGGTACGAAGATGCTTTATCAATTTACGCACCGCAGGAAAAAAATAAGGCCGGAAAAGGGAAAAAATTAGCTAACTGGGTGATTGGCGAACTGATTAGGAATTTGCGGGAGAGATCATTAGATATCGGCTTAGTGCCGATAGAGCCAGCGGGACTGGTTGAACTTTTAGACTTTTTGGATAGAGGAGAAATCAGTCAGACAACAGCCAAGCAGGTTTTTGCCCGCATGTTTGAGACTGGCCAGTTGCCCGCTAAAATAATAAAGGAGGAGGGTCTTGCCCAAGTTTCGAGTCAAGAAGATTTGGAAGTTTTGGCCCAGAAAGCAATTTCCGAAAACAAAAAAGCAGTTGCTGATTTTAAAGCTGGAAAAGAAGCATCACTGGGGTTCCTAATTGGTCAGGTGATGCGTGGGACAGGTGGCCGGGCAAATCCCAGGCTTGTAGCCGAGATTCTGAGAAAGAGATTATCCCATGGAAACAAAGACTGAAGTTAAATACGACTACCTTCAAACAAACGAAGATCTTTTAGCGGTGGTCGGTGAAGTCGAAAGGGAGCCTATTATTTCGCTTGATACCGAAGGGAACCAATTTGACCCTTTCACCGCTAAGCTGCTGCTTTTACAGATTGCGACGAAGGGGGCAGTTTATGTAGTTGATTGTACAAAGGTTGACATTTCGCCGCTAAAAGTTATTTTAGAGGCAGAAAGGCCGTTAAAAATTGTCCAGAATGCAAAATTCGATTACGGGCTTTTGAAAGTTCAAGCCGGTATCCGGCTTGGTAATTTGTTCGATACGATGCTGGCGGAGCGGATTTTAACCTGCGGAATTTCTCGCGAAACCTCGCTGAAAGCTTTGGCAGAAAAATACCTGAATGTAAAAATAGACAAAACCATCCGAGAGACCTTTTACGACGCACGCAACCCCGCCCTAAGAGGAAAATTTTCTCCAGAACAGTTGGATTATGCGGCGAGGGACGTTTTGGTTTTGCGGGAGATATTTGAAAAGCAATACAAACAGCTTCTAGAAGAAGATTTGGTGGAGACAGCAAAGCTTGAATTTGCCCTTGTTCCCGTGGTCGCGGAGATGGAGCTGCGCGGATCACTTATTGATAAGGAAAAATGGCGAGCCCATATTGAGGAACTTGAGAAGAAAAGGGATGAGTTAAATAGGCAGATCCAACAAGAGATTCGTCACCTTTCCCCTTACTCACAGGTTGATTTATTTGGGAATGAAAGTGATACCGTCAATTTAGACAGCCCGCTGCAGCTACTGGTGGTATTCAAAAAGCTTGGTGAGGATCTGCCAAATACATCGGAAGCGACGTTGCAAAAAGCGGCTCACCCGTTAGCTAAAAAAATTTTAGAATACCGAGCCTACGAGAAAATGATTACTGCCTTTGGTGAGAATATTCTTGACAAAATCCATCCGGTTACAGGACGACTGCACCCTGATTTTCTACAACTTGGGGCCGATACTGGTAGATTTGCTTGTAACAATCCAAACCTGCAGCAGATTCCTACCGATTCTGGTTTTCGAAGTTGTTTCATTGCTACTCCTGGTTATAAATTAATCACCGCCGATTATTCTCAGATAGAACTGCGGATTATGGCCGAGGTAAGCGAAGACCCAGCTTTCCTTGAGGCATTTCAGAGAGATTTGGATTTGCATTCGCTTACCGCTAGCCAAATGTTTCGCGTCCCATTGGGAAAAGTCGATAAAGATAAACGTTTCCAAGCAAAATCAATCAATTTTGGTTTGATGTATGGTCGAGGACCAGTTTCTTTAAGTACTCAAATTGGATTGTCGGTGGATGAAGCGAGAGGGCTACTCGATGTTTATTTTTCCAGTTACAAAAAGGTTAAGCGGTGGTTGGATGATACTGGTAGACAAGCTGTCCGAGCCGGAGCGGTTCGTACTCTTGGTGGACGGAGGAGGTTGTTTGCCCTGCCAGATCGCAGCCACCCGGATTATGAAAGACTAATCTCGGCCATTGAACGTCAGGGAAAAAATACCCCGATTCAAGGCACGAGCGCCGATATCACAAAATATGCCCTCGCTTATGTCCACCGAGAGTTTGCCAAAAGAGATCTTGATGCGTATCTTATTCACACTGTTCATGATGAAATTGTGGCCGAGGTAAGAGAAGATATCGCGGGCGAAGCAGCCGCAGTAATTGAAGAGCAGATGGTCGCCGCTGGGAAAAAGCTTTTAAAGAAAGTACCGGTAAAAGTTGATATTTATATTTCTGATTGTTGGGAGAAGGGATAGCCTTTTATGTTATCGGCCGTAAGTAACTTAGATAAACTGAGTGAAACTATACTTAAGTTAACGCTGCCCCATGAGAAAAACGACCATCGTCCGCATTTTCTGCGAAGCCATGGGCTGACCATTTTCTTAGTTATTTTACTGGTTTCTCAAGCTGGTGTTAATCTCACTACTACTTCAGGTAAGGTTCTTGGTTATGCGACCAATATTTCGGTGTCAGAAATAATCCGTTCAACTAATGATGAACGAGCTGCCGCCGGCCTTTCGCCGCTAAAGGAAACCTCCTCTTTAAATAAGGCTGCTTCCTTAAAAGCGGCGGATATGTTTGCCAAGAACTATTGGGCCCATTTTGCGCCCGATGGCACAAGCCCCTGGTATTTTTTTGGCTTGGTTGGATATCAGTACTCTTGGGCTGGTGAAAACCTGGCCCGCGATTTTGCTACTTCTGGTGGTGTAGTTACCGCTTGGATGGTAAGCAGCGGTCATCGGGCTAATATTTTAAATTCCAATTTTAGCGAGATAGGAGTGGCGGTGGTAAATGGTACTTTGCAAGGGGAAGATACAACTTTGGTTGTCCAGCTTTTTGCTAAGCCGGTAGCATTGGCGGCGAGCCCGCCAGAAAATAAGGGGGTTACCAGTTCCCCTGCGCCGGCGAAATTGGAAACAAAGGTCGAGACACCACCTTCGACAGGTGAGGTTCCAAAAGCAGTTGCGCCGGCCGCGGAAGGAAAACAGGCCCAACCACCAGCTTCAAAAACTTTGGGTGGCACCATACCGTTGCTACCTTTAATCAAGAACGTGAGCCCAAGTCAGGGAGTAACCTTGGCGCTGTTGATCTTCATCGCCGTACTATTGCTTTTCGATTCGCTCATTATTTTCCGAAAACGTCATGTCAGAGTCGGGAGCCATTCTTTTGCTCATGCGGCTATGGTATTATTGCTGATAGTCCTGACCTTGCTTTATGGAAAAGGATCAATACTCTAGCAAAACTATTGATGAGCAGTCTCGTCATAAATATTATCGCGAACACATACTGCAATATGGCTTGCTGGTTTTGGCCACCGTATTTTTCATATCAGTCCTCTTTCAACTGAAAGATTTTCTGGTTAAACTTGCTGTAATCATCCTTATTTCCAGTATTTATCTGCTTTGGGGAATTTGGCACCATTGGGAGGAAAAAAACCTCACATCGGCCCATGTTTTAGAATATCTGGTAATCAGCGCCTTAATTTTTGGTGTCCTTGTGTTTGTCTTCCTCTAGATTAAGTTGACAAAACTAGGGTTAGCCAATAAAATCAACTCGTTTAAGCCTATGGAAACCAAACAAAACGAGCAGGAACAAATTTCGCCCGGAGACCTGGTCCGCGTCAGCGTGAAAGTAAAAGAAGGCGGGAAAGAAAGAATCCAGCCCTTTGAGGGGACAGTGCTTGCCGTCCGGGGATCTGGTAACTCAAAGACTTTTACTGTCCGCAAAATTGCGACGGGTGGTATCGGTGTGGAGCGGATTTGGCCGCTTGCATCTCCTTCGATTGAAAAGATTGAGATTCTCAAAAAAAGAAAGCAAAAACGGGCCAAGCTTTATTACTTGCGGAAACTAACTGGTAAAGAAGCCACTGGTACGGGCTTATAACGGCTTGGCAGCCGATGCTCCAGCCTGAAACTAGTGAAGTTTATGAAAATCGCGGCTAATTTTGAAAATGAAAGCCTGCTTTGGAAAAAAGGAATCCGTCTGGTGGCTGGTATAGATGAGGTGGGCCGGGGAGCTTGGGCAGGGCCGGTGGTAGCCGCCGCCGTTGTTTTTCCACCCTTTTTTCAAACCGATTTTGATCTTTTTGATTCCAAACTTTTGCTTTCCAAACAAAGAGAATCACTCGCGGACAAAATTAAAAAGTCGGCCTATGTAGGGATTGGAATTGTTGGGGTACCAACGATAAATAGGGTCGGTATTGGGAAAGCGACTCAGAAGGCTTTCCGAGCCGCAGTTCGGTCTTTGAAAATTGATTGCGATTATTATTTGATTGATGCTTTTTACATTCGTTATTGGCTGCGGGATAATCAACTGCCGATAAAAAAAGGCGATCGAACCTGTGCCTCAATCGCTGCCGCTTCAATTGTTGCCAAAGTTTATCGGGATAATTTGATGAGGCAGTTGGCTGGGAGATACCCTCAATACGGCTTTGAAGTGCACAAAGGTTATGGTACGACTGCTCATCAAGAAGCAATTCGCAAATATAAGCTATCAGAGATCCATCGCAAATCCTTCAATCTTTCCTTTTTACTGACACCACTTCGCGTTGGACATTGAGGTTCGATAGAGAAGGGGCTGACATGAGAACAAAAAAAGATTTGGGAGCGCGGGGAGAAAAACTTGCTGCATCTCTGTTGCGGCAAAAAGGTTACAAAATTTTAGAAAGAAATTTCCGCTGCCGGCTTGGCGAGATTGATATTGTTGCCCAAGATGGTGATACTTTGGTTTTCGTTGAAGTAAAAACCCGCTGGAGCGAAAAATTCGGTCCGCCCGAAGAAGCGGTAACTGCTCGGAAACTGCGATCCATCGAAAAAACCGGCCAGTATTTCCGCCTGCTCCACCCCGGCTTACCAGAAGCGGAAAGAATTGATGTGGTTGCCATTGAGCTTGATGGGGCTGGTAAAGTTACCCGCGAAGAGCTCATCAAAAACGCCACCGGTTAGGTTGCAACTGCTAATATACTAGTATATTAGAACAATCGGCAGTAATTTGGAAAAACTGGCCAATTTGGGAAGAAACTAACTGATTGACAGAGAGGTACTCTGTCAACAACCTTGCTAACAAGTCTCAACAATTGAAAATTTAAGTTCGATCTGATATCATGTTAATTCGTGTATTACATGTATGTTTTAAAAAGTAAGGTTGATGGTAAACTTTATGTTGGGTTTTGTGAGGACCTTAAAATAAGAATTAAGGAGCATAACGACGGTAGAGTGGATTCTACTAGATTAAGAAGGCCGCTTGAAATTGTCTATTTCGAATGTTGTTTAGATAAAGACAAATCGATCAAGCGGGAGAAGTACTTTAAGGCTGGTTTTGGTAGAAGATTTTTGAAAACAAGGATTTGAGGGTGGGTTTAGTAGTGCCCGCCCGCAACGCCAGCAAGCTTGTCTTGCTTGGCGGGCGGGGGCCCGTAGCTCAACCCCGACTGAGTCGGGGTCAACCCCGATTAAATCGGGGTGTTGAGGAACTTTAAAAATGAATTGGGTTTATGTCTTGAAAAGTTTAAAGGACGGTAAGTTTTATATCGGTAGTACGAAAAATGTCGCGGAAAGACTCGTGAGACACAACAACGGCCGAGTATTATCCACAAAACACAGAGCACCATTTGAATTAGTTTACCAAGAGCATTTCAGTAGCAGAAAAGAAGCGATTGTAAGAGAGAGGCAATTTAAAAAATATAAGAGTCATAAGTTTGTTGAAAAACTAATTGAGATTGAGAGTAAATCATAAGAAATTTGCAGCTGTTGGGTCCGTAGCTCAATGGTAGAGCGCCAGCCTTTTAAGCTGGGCGTTGAGGGTTCGAATCCCTCCGGACTCACCAAGACGGGCACCCCTAGGTGACCGTCTTCCCTTGAATAGCTTTAAATGGCTTGCAAAAAGCCTATTTTTTCTTCTTTAAATTCGGACCGGAATTTTTCCCATTTTTTGCAAAAATTTGTGCCTGAGAGAGGATTCGGGATTCGAACCGTTAAAAATGTTTACGAAAAGAAAAACGACCCGTTTCTGAGTCGCTTTTCCTCCTAAATAGACCTCTTCGAGTTCTGCGTCCATTCGGACTAAAACCTCCAAAGAGACTTGCTTGAGGTGCCATTTCGGCAGTCTCCTTTCCTGAAAACCACTTTTAGCGGTAAGTGGTAGAACCGGGTATTCAATTGTTCGTCGATTATAGCACAAATAAACCCAAATTGCAACTATAGGTTATGCTAGTTAGGGATGTTCCGCTGCTTATTTTCTTGACACCCCATCCAATCAGGCATAAAATCCCGGCTTATGAACAATGGGAAAGGTACCTTAAGTCTCGTTTTGGGCAAAACAATATGCACCGGCTCTCACAGAGGTTCTGGGAGGTAGAAACCGACAGGTGCAGGAAAGAAAGAAGAAGTCGAGGCTCGTTTATCTAGAGCTTTTAGGCTAATTTTTAGTGAATACGAAAAATGGTTACGAGCACGAAGATGATCTTTTAGAACTTACCGATGAATTATGACTATTTACAAACTGTTACATTTGTGTTAGTATGATAACACTAAAACCCCCCGCGCCATGTTTGAGTGCGGGGTTTCGTTTTACCCACTAGACTGCAAGTCCCGATAGGCTTAAGATGATCAAAGCATGAGCAAGAGAGCTCTCCTCATAATGGATGGTAGTAACTTATACTTCAAGCTAAAAAGTCTCGGATTCAAAAACTTACTTTCCTTTAAGTTTTCAGATTTCGCTAAATTTCTAGCAGGCAAAGATAAACTTATCAAAAGTTCATATTATGTAGGCGTAGTTAGAGAAAAGGTTGGGGATAAGAAAAGTAAAGAACTTATGTCAGGCCAAATGAAGCTGTTCTCCGCTCTTAGAAGGCAAGGTTTTGATATTATCCGAGGATATCTTCTAAAAACAGATGGGTATCACGAAAAAGGTGTGGATGTAAATATGGCTGTCGATATTTTGGTTGGAGCTTATGAAAATCTGTACGATCGTGTTATTTTGGTAAGTTCGGATACTGATTTAGTTCCGGCGATAATCAAGGCTAAACGAAAAGGCAAAACAGTAGAGTATGTAGGCTTCTCTCACCAACCTAGCCTGGCCTTAATTAAAAACTGTTCCGAATCCCGCCTTCTCAAAAAGGACGACATAGAAGCGTTTTTCCCCAAATAAATTGGCAACAAAAACCCCCAGCTCGAAGTGAACTGGGGGGAGTTAGCAAATTAGGTGAGTTCCTTTCGGAACTGTTATAATAATAACTTATCTCTTTACAAAGCGCTACACTATAAACTTAAGTTTCTAATGCAATTGGGTAAGCCTTAAAAACAGTACTCCAGTCTTTGAAAACTTCGAACAGTGGTAAAGCTACAGGGTGCCAACTTGGTAGATTAGTGAAGGACCTAACGATGATAATCTAACAAGCTTTAATGTTGTTGTATAAGGATATTTTTCGGGGTTGACAAAGATATCTATAGAAAGTATTCTAGGAGTAACTATGAGACTTACGATTCTAAGAGATTTCCCACGAATTATCATCTATCTAGGTTTGCTTGCTTTGCTGCTACTTGCTCTTGCTACTTTTGGATCTGCCGCAAACAAAAAGACTATCCCGACCAAAAACGAGCCTTTCGGATCAAAAATTCAGGATGAGGAAGTCTCCAGGGTCAATCCGCCCCAACCAAGGATAACTCCCGACGACAATGATTCCAACAACGAAACAAAATCATCTTCCACCAAGGTTCATGTTTCAGTGAGTACTAGTACGACAAATGGAGAAACTGACCGATCTGCCAATGTTGAAATAACCACTAACGGGCAAACCTTGGATTTCACCGATGCTCTTGACAAATGCATTAACGGTGGTAAGGCTCGAATTAGAGATGATGGCAGTAGGTTGGAATGCGAAATTAACGATAGTGGGTTGCATATTGAGTGGAAATCTGTTAATAAGCAAAGCCAAAAGAATGAGATCGAAGCTGGAAATGATGTAGACCAAAGTAAATCCTCTCGCTAATCCGAAATACTCCATAAAGCAGGCTTTTGACTTTTCCCCTCTTTTTGTCCATAATAGGCTTAGATGGACAAAACTGCTCAGGGCAAAGGTATAGGATTTGCATCAAAGCTGCTGAAGGTTGCCGATTCACTCAACCCGAAAAAAATCGATCCCCACATTTACCATCAGTTGGCAGTTTTCTTAGGGGTAGCCCTCTTGCTGGCGGCGGGGTTTTATATTTATTTGCGAGTTGGCCAAGAGATGACGGTTCGTCAGCAACAAAAAGCGAAAGAAGCCCAGACTGCGGTTCAAGATAAAAAGCTTGAAGAAAGGCAACTCGCCGCAAAGCAAGACCAACAAAGGAAAATGGATTTGGCAACGATCAACTCTGCCCTAAAAAGCTATTTTCTGGAAAACAAGAAAGCACCAGAGACACTCAAGGAATTGGTACCAAAGTCCCTGACAGCCTTACCTCTCGATCCAAAGTCGAAAAAAGAATACAATTACAGTCCTACAGCGGACCGAAAAGGTTGGCGAGTGTGGGCAGTACTTTCCGACGGTACCCCCCTCGTAGTAAAAGGACCGTAACTATAAATTCCAAATTCCAAGTGACAAATTACGAAGCAAATCCTAAAACCTATCTTGAGGGATTACCGTTTAGTAACGAGTTTTCTTTCCGCCTCGTAGACTATCTCGCGGGTTTTCTCAATTGCATCTGGGGACACCGAGACAGAAGAAATTCCCCATTCGACTAGTTTTTCGGTTAACTCCGGGTACACCGAAGGGGCCTGGCCACAAATTCCGGAGTACAATTTTCTTTTCCGGGTCTCGCGGATGAGATGCTCAATGCTTGCTAGTACAGCCGGATCTAGCTCATTAAAGCAGCTAGCGACTTTGGCGTTGTCGCGATCGACACCAAGTAAAAGCATTGTCAGGTCATTACTGCCTATGGAAACCCCATCAATTCCCAGGTCAAGAAATTTGTCAATCAAAATCACATTGGAAGGAATTTCGGCCATCATCAAAAGTTTAAAGCTACCAGAACGATGCAGGCCGGCTGCACTCACTAGTTTTTTTACCTCTTCCATTTCGGACAGTGTTCGGACAAAGGGGATCATTAGCCAAAGATTACGAAGCCCCATTTTGTTGCGGACTAGCTTTATTGCTTCTAACTCCATTTCAAATACAGCTGGGTCGGAAATGTAACGGTAAGCGCCCCGAAAACCAAGGAGGGGATTAGGTTCGTCTTCTTCGTACTTGGCTCCGCCTTTAAGGTTTCGATACTCGTTGGTTTTAAAATCAGTCGCTCGGTAGATTACCGGTCGGGGATCAAAAGCGGCGGCAAAAACTTTCAAACCATCAGCCAGCTTTTCGATAAAGACTTTTTGTTTCCTATCGGCAATCATTTTCCTTGGGTGGGTGCCAATTTCGGCAATCATAAATTCAGCCCGCAGCAGACCGACACCATCCACGTATCTTTTTGCTACCTCATCAGCTAGCTGTTTTTCACCGAGATTCACAAATACTTTCGTTGCGGTTTTTAAGGAACGGACCTGCTTTTCTTTCTTTTTTTCAACATACTCAATCGCGGCAAGATGTTTCCGAGCTAGTGCCCCTTTGTAGACCAGTCCGGCGCTGCCGTTGACGGTCACCACTAATCGGCTGTTGCCTAAAATTTTCGTGGCGGTTTTGGTTCCGACCACACAAGGAATACCAAGTTCCCGCGAGACAATCGCTGCGTGGCTAGTCCGCCCTCCTTTATCAGTCACGATAGCGACTGCTTTTCTCATTGCCGGTACAAAGTCTGGGTTTGTCATCGCCGCCACTAAGATATCACCGGATCTTACCTTCCCAATCTCCTTAGCGCTTAAAAGTACTTTTGGTGGGCCGACCGCAATTCCCGGTGAGGCAGGGGATCCTTGTAAAAGGACGGGGAGGTCAATCTGGATATGTCTTTTCAATGATTTTTCGACTTCATTTATTGTTGTGACAGCGCGGGTTTGAACGATCGTTAGTTGGTCGTTAGCTACTGCCCACTCGATATCTTGCGGAAAACCGTAATGATTTTCGATTTTTTTGCCGACGGCCGCTAACTCCCTTATTTTTTCATCGGGTAGCTTTTGGGCCGTCTGATAAGCCTTTGCTACCGGAATTTCCTTATTTTCCTTTCCCACCCAGATTAATTGCTTCGGCTGCTCGGCTATTTGCTTATTAATTATTTTGAAACCATTTTTACCGACTTCGTAATGGTCTGGATTTACTGTACCTTGGACAATAAACTCACCTAGTCCCCAAACCGCTTCAATGATAATTTTTTTGCTATCATTTTCCACCGGATCAATTGTGAACATCACGCCCGAGACTTCTGACTGAACCATTTTTTGGACGACCACCGCGATTCCAATCTTCATATGGTCAAATTTCTTTTCTTCTCGATAAAATATTGCCCTTGGTTCGTAAAGCGAGGCCCAGCATTTTTTGACTGCCTCGAGGACTTCCCTGTCCCCCTTTACGTTCAAAAATGTCGCTTGCTGACCGGCAAATGAAGCTTCGGGGAGATCTTCAGCCGTGCCCGAGGAACGAATGGCGACTAAACCAGAGGCGCCTTTGGTGAGTTTCCGATAATTTTCAATAATCAGCTGAGATAGTTCTTTGGGGATTTGGGATCTTTCAATTGCTTTTTTGATTAAATTTGCGGCTTCATTTAAGATACTCGTATTTGCCGGGTCAACTTTTTGAAGAAGTTTTTCAATTTTATTTTTTAAATTAGCTTTTTCGAGAAAATCAAAATAGGCTTGGGAAACAATTGTAAAACCTTCTGGAACCAGGATGCCAGTACGCGTCAGTTCCCCTAAATTGGCAGCCTTACCGCCGACAATCGGAATATCTTCTTTATCGGTTTCGGAGAACCAAAGAACAAATTTGGGCATTTTTTATATAAAAGATTTTAACACTTGTGCTTTTCTCAATCAACTATAAAAATTATCAGTTTACCATCGGTTGATCTTGCCGACTGTTTGTTACTGATTATTCCGATACGCGGTCGAAAAACTTCTTGAGAAACCTTTCGGCGGTTTCTTTGCCACCCAGGCCGAAAGCGAGGCCGCCAGCGATCGCGACCATTGCCACAAAGCCGGTGAAGAGTATTTTGATCAGGTCGGTTGCTACACCAAGTTGGGTCAGGGCGGCGAGGACGGCAAAGATTATGATTGCCCAGCGGGCTACTTCACCGACTATTTGGGCTAGTTCACCGCCAAGTCCAGCCGCGGTCGCGGTAACAAAATCGCGGGCGATTTTGGCGAGGATTGCTCCAATCGCAACGATGATGACGGCGACAACGACATTTGGAATGTAGAGTAGCAAAGACTTTAGGACATCATTTACCGCTCCCAATCCTAATTGATCAACAGCCGGGATCAAAAAGATTAGGATCACAAACCAACGCAGCAACTCGCCGAGAAGACTCGTTACCGTGAGTGAGCTTTCCGCGTTTTTCAAAGCTTGCGGGATGCCAGTAGATGAGAGGGCCTTTTCGAAATTTACCGTATCCAAGACTCTGACCAAGATCCTGCGGAGAATCGTTGCGACAACAGCGCCAATTATGAAGATCAAAATAGCCGCTAGAAGACCTGGTAGGAAATTAGCGGTGGCGGTCAGCGACTCGTTCAAGGCTTGCAAAACGCTTCCACTTGCATCTTTAACCATCAAGGTTCACCTCCTTAAATCTTGTCAAGAGAAGTATATTAGGAAATTTATTCGGGTGTCAATACAATAAACACATAACCCCCGGCAGTTTGGGGTTATGTGAATAATAAAGCAGCCTTTACTTTGCTTTTCCGGCAAGCCTTTTAAGCCATTCCGCCGCGATATCTTTTCCGGCCAGACCAAAGGCTAAGGCAACCGCTAAGAAGGAAGCGATAACAAATAGTCTGATAAGGTCAACGGTGACACCAAGTTGAAGGATTGCTTGGATGGTGGCGAAGATAACAATTGCCAGGTACGCAACGTTGGCGACAAGATGAGAAGGAACCGTACCAACAGTCTCGCCGACGGCCATAATTACTCGGTGGATAAACCAAGCAATTACAAAACCAAACCATAGATACAGAGAGGCAAGAATCACGTTGGTAAGGTAACCAAAGACCGCCGAGAACACCTGGTTTGCGCCTTCAATCTGCAAGCTCGCTACCGCTGGGATCAAAAAGACGATAATGGCAATCCAGCGCAAAACCTCGCCGATGAAAGTGGTGATATTTAGTTCGTCGTGAGATTTGACTACTCGATCATAGAAAGACCAAGCAGAAAGGACCTTCTCCAAGTTTACTGCCCGTGATATTTCTTGGACCACCCGTTTCAATACCCAGCCGATAATTACACCAATAGCCACCGTCACGATCGCGGCAACAATATTGGCGAAAATCGGTACAAAGACAGAAAAGAAGTCGGAAACCGAGGTTTGGGAGAGATTAATATAATCTTGGACGTTCACTTTGTTTTCACCCCCTTTCGTTACTTTAAGTAGCAACCTTGGGGGCAGGAACCCATGGGGCAGTTCATAGTTTGCACTATCAGTCTACAAAGAAAAAATCAAATTGTCAAACTTTAATTTTTTCCCAAGGGAAATCGTTACGACCGAAATGACCATAACGGGCGGTTTCGCGATAAATCGACCGCTTTAAATTTAGGCCTTTGATAATTCCGGGAACGGAGAGATCTAAAAGTCGCCAGGCAAAATCGCGGATTATCTTGTGGGGTTTTTTCTCGGTCCCAAAAGTTTCGATATCTTTCGCGATTGGATCTCTTTGGCCAATAACATAAGCGATTTGGACCTCGACTTTGGCCGCTAAACCGGCAGCGACAATGTTTTTGGCAATGTATCTGGCGGCATAAGCACCGGAACGATCAACCTTGGTGGGATCTTTGCCGGAAAAGCAACCACCACCGGCGCGCCCATAGGCACCATAGGAATCAACCATGATCTTGCGACCAGTGACGCCAGTATCAGTCGCCGGACCAGGAATTATCCAAATTCCTGCCCCATTCACCGTAAGAGCCTTCTGATAAATTTTTAAATTAAACTCCTCCAAAACCGGTATTACAACTAATTTGAAAAGATCTTCCTTTAACTTTGTGTTTTTGACTTTTTCATCGTGACAGGCAGCTAAAATTACTCTTTCCAGGGAAACTGGTTTGCCATTTTCGTATTTTAAAGTGACTTCGCTTTTTCCATCTGGTTTGAGATAGGGAATAATTTTTTCTTCGCGAACTTTATCTAATCTTTCAACAAGCTTGTGAGCAAGAGTAATCGGTAACGGCATAAGAGTCGGCGTTTCTTTTACTGCGTAGCCAAACATCATTCCTTGATCACCGGCGCCGCCGGTGTCCACACCAAGGGCAATTTCTGGTGATTGCTCATGGATGAAAACTTCAATCGGGGATTCGGTGCTAAAGCCATAATCTTTTTTCGTGTAACCAAGGTCTTTTATGACGCCTTTCGCGATTTTCTTGTAATCAAGGCTGCTGTGGATGGTTAATTCACCGGCGATAACGACGCGATTTTTGGTGACTAATGTTTCAACCGCCACTTTGGCATTTTGGTCTTGGGAGAGCGCAGCATCGACGATGGCATCAGAAATTTGATCGCAGATTTTGTCGGGATGGCCGGCAGCGACGGATTCAGACGTGAAAATTTTGTAATGCATAGATTTAGAAATTAAAAACCTCTCTAAGGAGAGGTTTTTGGATTTCCTTCGACGGGCTCAGGACATATCTCCCCGACAAAATCAGGGAAAGCACCCAACTCCTTAGGGTTGCCGGTCCGACGAAAGCTTGCTAGATGTCGGACACTCTTGATACTAGATATAATTATTGCCTGCTAGCCCCCTCTTGTCAACCCCGCTTCTTTATTGTAAATTAATAGGAATATGTCTAACGATCAGGTTCTTTGGCTAGTTATTGGAAGTGGGCTTCTCGCTCTCGTCTTTGGCGGAGTTCTTGCGGCAATTGTTCTACAGGCGCCTAGCGGCGATAAAAAGATGCAAGAGATTGCCAAAGCGATTCAGATTGGTGCCGCCTCTTATCTTACCCGCCAATATTCTGTAATTGCCGTAGTTGGCCTAGTGATCTTTTTAATTCTTTGGTGGAAACTGGGCGTGGTGACTGCTATTGGTTTTGCCGTCGGCGCGATCACCTCGGCTGCGGCCGGTTATATTGGGATGAACGTTGCGGTTAGAGCTAATGTTCGAACAACCGAAGCGGCCAAAAAAGGGCTGTCTGCCGCTTTATCAGTTGCTTTCAAAGGCGGTTCGGTAACTGGTTTGATGGTTGTCGGTTTAGCTCTTATTAGTGTTTCGGGATTTTACTACTTATTGACAGCGTTTTGGGGTTATGAGCCTTCCGAAGCGGTAAAAGCGCTGGTTGGTTTGGGTTTTGGAGGATCCTTAATTTCGGTTTTTGCCAGGCTTGGTGGGGGAATTTATACCAAAGGCGCCGATGTTGGTGCTGATTTGGTAGGGAAGGTAGAAGCCGGGATCCCCGAGGATGATCCAAGAAACCCAGCCGTGATTGCCGATAATGTGGGGGACAACGTCGGTGATGACGCCGGCATGGCGGCTGATCTTTTTGAAACCTACGCGGTGACGGCAATCGCGGCAATGCTTTTGGGAAGTTTAGTTTTTCCTGGCAACGAAGATGCGATTATCTACCCGTTAGCTTTGGGGGCAGTTTCGATTGTTGCTTCAATCATCGGCACTTTCTTTGTGCGTTTGTACGGCAAAAACATCATGCTGGCTCTATACCAAGGGTTAATTGCCTCCGGAGTTTTAGCAGCGTTTGGATTTTGGTTTGTCACCCAAGTCTTTTGGAGAGATTTTGTGCCTACTACAATATGTTCCTTTATTGGTGAGTGCTGGACAGAACAAAGTATTTCGACGAATAATTTATTTGTAGCATCATTATTGGGTTTGGTTGTAACTTTGGGAATGGTGGCGATCACCGAATTTTTTACTTCGAAATCTTTTGGTTCGGTAAAGGCAATCGCCAACGCCAGCCAAACCGGGCACGCGACCAATATTATCCAAGGTCTAGCGGTTTCGATGAAATCGACACTGGCGCCAATTATCTTGATCGTCGCGGCGATTTGGGTGGCCTTTAATTTAGCGGGGCTTTACGGAATCGCGATCGCGGCAATGAGCATGCTTTCGATGACCGGAATTATTGTCGCGATAGATGCTTATGGTCCGATTACTGATAATGCCGGTGGGATTGCCGAGATGGCGGGTCTGCCCGATTCGGTCAGAAAAGTTACCGACCCATTAGATGCGGTTGGGAACACAACCAAAGCAGTGACCAAAGGCTATGCGATTGCCAGCGCTGGTTTAGCCGCCCTGGTTTTGTTTTCGGCTTACTCCCAAGAACTTTCGGCGATTGGAAGAGAATTGGTCTTTAAACTGGACGATCCCAAGGTTTTGGTTGGACTGTTTATTGGTGCGGCGCTGCCTTACATTTTTGGCGCCTTGGCGATGGAGGCAGTCGGGAAAGCGGCTGGCGCAATTGTTACCGAAGTGCGCCGCCAATTTAAAGAAATTAAAGGGATTATGGAGGGGAAGACAAAACCAGATTACGGAAGAGCGGTTTCGATTGTCACTGCCGTGGCGCAGCGGGAGATGATCATCCCGGCTTTGATTCCCGTTTTGGCGCCGGTGGTTGTTGGGTTCTGGCTAGGACCAGAAGCCCTTGGCGGACTTTTGGTCGGCTCAATCGTCACCGGAATTTTCGTTGCTCTTTCGATGACGACTGGCGGTGCGGCTTGGGATAACGCGAAAAAATATATTGAAGAAGGCAATTTGGGTGGAAAGGGTAGCGAAGCCCACAAAGCGGCGGTGACTGGTGATACAGTGGGGGATCCTTATAAGGATACTGCGGGGCCAGCTATAAACCCAATGATTAAGGTAATTAATATCGTTGCTTTATTGTTAGTTCCATTCCTTTAATTCACCGCCTAATGCCTGAAACTAACTTAGAGTTTGAAACTGGATCTCGAAATCACCAAAATAGCACAGACCTACTAAGCGGGGTCTGGAAAGTAATTTTAATACAATTTCTTAATTATCTTAAATTTTCCCAGATGGTTCCAATGATAATTCTCTATGCTGGATTAATTGGCTTTCTAGTGATGCTTTTCTTTATGTTTATTTACATTCCTCTTTTCAATCCTAGTTCAACTAGCTTGCCAGCGAACATAGGTCCAGCTTTCGAAATCAAAATTGGTAATAGTCAAATAATAAAGATCTGTGGTTGGCTATCTTTGGTTGTTTATCTGATTGGAACGTTGATTGACCGTAAAATTAACTTAAATATTAATTGGACACTTGGTAAGAAGCTAAAAATTCTTTTTATGTGCCTTACATCAGGATATCTCCTCCTATTCTTGCTCTTTATTCTGGCATCGAAAATTAGGCTTTTCGAGCAAGCCTTAGGTTGGGAGTTTTATTTTGCAATGGTAGTTCTTTACCTTTTTACGTTACTGGCAACCGGGTATGGGCTTCTAGTTAGTAGGATAATAAATTTGATTCAGGAAATGATAAAAAACGCCCAAAATTAATAATTGGGAGTTTTGAACTTTAGAACAGTAGGAGGTCGGGTGGGCAAGACACCCGACCTCGCAGCACGCAGTGAGAACTACTAGGCTCGGTTCCTTTCCTCCATACCCTCGAGCAGTAGTAGGATATGTCTTTGCTGGTCTCGACTGAGCCCGGCTAGAAATCGGACGAGATCGGGGTCAACGCGCGGTTCAAAACGCTCATCTCCGTCCAGGTTTCGATCAGTTGGGTAACCAGCAGCGTTGAAGAGGTCGTCCGGATAGACGCCCAACGCCTTAGCCAACCGCAAAAGGATGGGGGGCGATGGGTTTCTCACCTCCTCTCTTTCGAGCTGGCTAATGTGGCCCTGGCTCATTTTGGCTTGACCGCCTAGTTGTTTTTGACTCCAGCCCTTTTGTTTTCTCAGTTCCCTGAGCCTCTTTCCCAAACGATTTTCCAACGGTCTCCTCCCTTCGTCCTGATCGGTATTTTCCACCGAAGTGGTAAATTAGTCAGGTAGTGGCTTGAAATTTCGCTAAAGCGGTTGCAACTTCTTCTTCAACGCCAGTATTGCCGGAATCGAGGACCAAATGGAAATATTTCGGATCCTCGTAGTCGTCGCCGCTATAAAGTTTTTTGAATTTAGCTCGCAATTGCCGTCGTCTTTCCTCGATTTCCTCAAGCGTTTCCTTATGGGTGTGTTCCCGGTTCAAGATTCTTTGGGTAGCGACTTGCGGGTTGCAAATTAATAGGATTCGAAAAACGTCAGGCAGATCCCGCGCAAACCAACCACCATAGTGGCTGTCAAACACAATGTGTTCTTCATCCTTCATCTTTTCAAGGAATTCATAATCGATCTTTTTATCGATTTCATCTGGTATCTCTGCCTTATTCCAAAGCGGTATGTTTTGTTCTTTGAACCAACTTCGGAAAAAATTACCAGCGGAGAGGTATTGCCAGCCTAGTTTCCGAGCTAAACCTTTAGCCAGTGTTGAGGTTCCAGTACCAACATCGCCGCTGATAACGATATTTTTAAAAGAAAGGTTAGAAGTCTCGTTCATTAGAAAAAATTATACCTGAAGATTGGGGATGGAGGAAGAGGGCAAGAATTTATTGGTGCCCTCTTCCCAACATTCGAACAACTAGTTGGATTATTTTCTCGAGAATTTCTCTTCCAGTGTTTGGCTCCTCTCCCCGTAGAAGTCGGCCAACGTTTTCTTTGTGCATCAGCCAGATGTAGGCAGCGGCGATTGCGAGTCCGACAGCGTACCAAATTGATACCTTCCGCTGGCGGGCGAGTTCCAATGCGTAGACGCCGCCGGCGGTAGAACCGGAGATTGACCCAACAGAGACTTTCCCACCGCTGCCGATGATTGCTCCGAGAAAGACGCCTATAGCTAGTTTGAAGACGTCCCAAAGTTTTCGTTCTAGGGCGGCGATAGCGAAAAAATCGCCGGCTAACGGCGTAACCGCTTTGCCGCCTCTGAATCCTAGAAAGATCGGTCGGCTATGGCCCAGCATTGCCGCGGCAGCAACCAGAAGATGGAACAGATGGTCGTTTGGATGCCTTCGGATCGCTAGGCGGGTGGGGAAGAAGGCCTTTAGAACATCAAGCGTGCCAGCTACAACTGCCCAAGGAAGCCCAATTACTCGGGCAGCGTTTGTCGCACCGGTACCGCCACTTCCGGTTTGGCGGAGATCTACCCCCTTCAACATCTTAGCAAAGATCCATGAAAAGGGTATCGAGCCGAGCAGATAAGAGCCAGTCACGAGCCCACTTTTCGTCAGTTTCAACACGGATCTGCCCTCCAATCCTTTTTTCCAAGAAAAGCGCCACCATGGTTCGATGTCGCTTTTCCTGGCTTGCCGGCCGAACTCGGCGGAGGCTGGTGACCCCGGGGGGATTCGAACCCCCGATCTTCGGGATGAAAACCCGATATCCTAAGCCGCTAGACGACGGGGCCAGTTGAATTTGTATTTTAACATAACTTTGGTTTAGGATCAATTTCCGATGCTTTTTAATTTAGAGTCGTTAGGGTCACCCCGCTTAGCGTGGTGTAGGCCCGCTCAGCGGGCTCACCAATACGGGTACTACAAGGCGCCCGTTTTAATTCCAAATTTGTGAAAGCTTTTAGACTTTACAAATGTTTTTTGTGGGGGATATAATGGGGGATATAATAAGATGAAGCAGTATATTTCTGAGTGAGAGGATGAAAAATCTGATCACAAAGATGAGAATATGAAAAAATTAAAGACCGCTAAGAAAATAATCCGCCTCTTCACCTTTTAACTGATGGGCGGGTTTTTATTTTAGCGTAGCGAAAACCGTGGGCTTTTAGTCCACGGAGCTTCAATCAACAAAAGTCAGCGCTGTTCCTTTTTTATTCATTCGTCCGGTGCGGCCGATACGGTGAATATAATCGTCATAAGTTTCCGGTAGATCGTAGTTGATTACGTGGGAAACATTATCAATATCAAGTCCCCTGGAGGCTACATCAGTAGCGAGAAGTATGCTGATCTCATCTTGCTTGAAGCTTTTCAGGGTCCTTTGTCGCTGCCCCTGTGTCCTATTGCCATGAAGCGCCCCGACTCGGAAACCTCGGTCGGTCAATTGTCTATTAAGCTTTTCAATACCATGTTTGGTACGGCCGAAGATAAGCACCTTGCTAAAGTCTTCTTTGTTTAAAAGATCATGGAGTTGGTCCAGCTTTTGGTCGTGACTAACTACTTTGACGACATCTTGGTCAATATTTTCCGCAGTATCTTGCTTTTTGACTGACACTGTCACTGGGTCTACCACAAAGGCGTCAAGTATCTCCATCACCTTCGGGGGGATGGTGGCCGAGAAGAATAGCGATTGGCGCTGCCTTGGAAGTAGCGAAATGAAATATTTAACATCGTGGATAAAACCAATATCCACCATCATATCTACTTCATCCAAAACTATGGTCTGGAAATCTTCTAGATGTAGAGCCCCTCTTTCGATAAGATCCTTGAGTCTACCCGGCGTGCCAATGACAACGCTGGGTCGGCGTCTAATATCGGAAATCTGCCTGTGTATATCGGCTCCACCAATCACTAAGACAGAGTAAATATCCATCCCCCTAGATAATATGTGAAGCTCTTCGTTTATTTGCCCCGCCAATTCTCTAGTCGGCGTGACGATCAAAACTCTTTGATTTCTGTCCGTATATATCTTGTTGATTAGAGGGATCAAAAAAGCCGCTGTCTTACCGGTGCCTGTAGTTGCCAATCCTATCAAATCTCTTCCTTCAAGAATGGGAAGAATTGCTTTATCCTGAATAGGGGTAGGCTGGCTGTAACCTTTGTTAGCGATGTTTTGTTTTAGGGTTTCTACAATATCAAAGTTTGCAAACCGGTTCTGGGGGATGTAAGTAGCCTCATCAGAGGCCACGGTCGCTCTCTTTATAAAAATACTTATATCATCTCCCAATTCGCTTTTAGGTCCATTAGAATACCTTCTCGCGTTCGAAAAACTTTTTGGGTAGCTGTAGCTACCGCCATTAGCAAATTTATTAAATTTTCCTCGGCCAAACCCTCGGCGGTGTTTGCTGAAGCTAATACTATTTCGTTTATGCATAATTTATTGAAAGAGAAACTTAAGAAAAGTCTTGAAAGTGGTCTGCAAGAACTTTGAACCCTTAGGAGCTAATTTCAAAGATACCTATGCAGAAATTGCTAAGGAAGAGCAATGTATTAGCTCGTATTCTAATTCAACTAGAACATTTTAACACAAAGAAGCGAATAAAGCAAATACTATCGGATTATCGATAGAGTTTCGTGCATTTCTTGGATAATCACTAGATTAGTTATCTTCTAAACCTCCCGCATGTCCTAAATGTGGAGAAACTACTCTTCATCCTAATGAGCATCATAGCGGATTAAAAGCTCCTCCTAAAACCATTAATGGTATTGGGTTTTTACTTATTCACTGCGCTAACTGTGGAGCTATCTTAAAACCCTCTCCATTCTTCGGCTTGATCGGAGTTTTGTTTAAACAAACATTCCTCAATCAGCCTCCTTTATTCTCAAATTCTTAAGAACATTATAATTTATAGAAAGGTTATTGATTTTCCCTTCTCCTTATAGCATATTTAGATTATGAAGTTCATAACCGAAGAAGATATCTCGACTGAAGAAGGTTGGGTGCAGGATAAGGGTTATAAGAAGAAAGTTTTACTGGAAGACCAAGCTGGTGGGGCGGTTTTACAAATCAACATAGCCGAACCAAGGACTACACTTCCAAGCCATTATCACAAAAGTACGAAAGAATGGATCTACATTCTAAGCGGCGAAGCAACCCTTATTATAAACGATAAGAAGTTTCCGATGAAACCAAATGAGTTGATTACGATCGAACCTGACGAAATACACACCGTAAGGAACGACTCTGAGAAAGAATTTAAGTACTTAGTATTTAAATCCAATGTTGAAAAAGGCGATAAATTTGAAGTGTAATGTTTAGATTCTAAAATATTTCAAAGAGATTACCGGATGCTTTAGTAGGCTTATTTTTAAGGCAAGAAGGGCCAGTTCTCTCCGCGTTTGATTGCGTTGAAAGAACTGACCCTCTCGGCAGTATTGCGGCTGACCGTTTAGGCAGTCGCGGCTTGGAGGATCTCCTTGGCGAGCTCCCGGGCGAGAACAGGTCGGTGTTGCTCCACCAGATCGAGTGCTCCGCACAGGACCAGGCTGTTCCGGGGATAGACCGTGGTCAGGACGTAGAAGAACGTTCTGACATGGCTATCCGTGAAAGTAGCAAGGCCCGAGACCACCCTTATGAAGTTTTCGAGCATGCTCCTTACCTCCCGATTTGATTTTGGTCAGTCTATTGTACCAGAGATTAAGTAAGATGTCAAACTATAGGACTTTTTAAGTTCCAATTGATATTAAAGTGATAGGGAAGTTTTTAGTTCAAATATTCAGGTTTGACAATCAACTAGTCATTACGGATAATGAATTTAATGCCTAAAAGTTCAGAAGCAAAAAAGATGAACTGGAAAAAGTTTCTGGTTGGAGTGGGAATATCGTTTTTGATTGCAATAGCGGTAATTATTTTTATCCTTAGACTTCTTTCTGGGGAAGATAACTGGATTTGCCAAAATGGCGAATGGGTAAAACACGGTAATCCTTCTGCGCAGAAACCAACAACGCCTTGTGGTAGTTCCAAAACAGAATCCGATTCTTATAACGACGTCCAAGACGCGATGCTAGCTAGTTTTAAATTTATTGATTAGTCTAGAGAGATTGCCTCTTTAAACTTACAAGATTTACCCCTCAGGAGTTTTAGCACATGTATATACCTGCTTGGGTCTTTAATTTATTTTAGGTGGCACAGTGGCTAAAGCGGTTGCGTCTTGATAAAATGGACAAGAATGAGGTCTAGTTTGGAAGTCTAGAAAAATTTGACAGTTTTTTATCCGAAGGGAGGTGTTTATGGCTAAAGAAGGCTTTACTGCCGAGGAGGCGAAAAAAGTTGGGGATGAGATCGGCATTACCTGGGAAGAATTTGACGTCGATCAATTCCGCAGAGGTATGGACGTGGAGCTTGAACATGGATTGGTTGATGGGCAAACCAATGTTACTAATGACGATCCTGACATGACCGGTAAAATCGCTTAGGCTCACCTGAAAGAACTGCCCGATTACTATGACCGGTTGGAAAAGATGGAAGAGGAAGGGGAGGATTACTGGGAAGGGAAAAATAAGTTAAAAATAATAAAGGTGGTGATTTTTATGACTTGTGAGAGTTGCGGAATGCCGCTGGAAGATAAAACGACTTCGAAGTTTGATGCCCGTTACTGCATTTATTGTCAAAATCAAGAAAACGGCGATTTGGCTACTCGTGAGCAGGTTCGCGAGGGTAGCATTGGTGCTGCGATGAGGCTGTTGGGAAAGACCAGAGAAGAAGCGGAAAAAACGGCTGATGAAATGATGCCAAAACTGCCACGGTGGAAATCAAAGAAGGAGGTATAAAATGGCTAAAAAATTTAAACACATGGGCATGGAGATAACTGAAGAGGAGCACGAGCGGTGGCACCGAGAGCGTAACGAGGTAATACCGGATTTGCATAAGCATTTGATGGAGAAAATGGGTATGAGCAAAGAAGAAGATACGAAATGGCACGAAAAACACGGAAAGACGCCAAAAATTTCGGGAGAGTGAGGCGCCCAATATTTTCTACTGAAAAAGGCAAAAAAGAATTAGAAAAATTCGGTATTAAAAACTTGTGAATATAAACAAGTAGGAGAGGCTTTAAGTTCGAGTGTCTAATACTTAGGTTCAAATAACTGAGTACATCAAGATTCTTTACAGAATTTATAAAAGAGAATAAAATGCATTAGACTCTAATATGAAAAAGATAAATTTATTGAATAACTTAGTCGTCGTTGCTTTATTTTTAGCCATCCTTAATCTGGTATTGACCTTTGATTTGTACGAAAAGCTTGGTTACTTCTCCAAAAAAGCTGTTGAAGGACAGAATACGAATCAACCTACCGACCAACCAGCAAAAGTTCAGGTCAGTGCTGATGACGATCCGGTGAAAGGCTCAAAAGCATCGAAGGTAACAATAATTGAATTTGGCGATTTCCAATGCCCATATTGCGGCGTATTTTTTAAGCAGGTGCTACCAGAACTAGAGAGTCGCTATATAGAAACGGGAAAAGCGAAACTAGTTTATCGCGATCTTCCTTTGAGCTTTCACCAATACGCTCAAAAAGCAGCCGAGGCGGCCGAGTGTGCCGACGAGCAAGGAAAATTCTGGCTGTACCACGATAAAATTTTTGAAAACCAGAATTCACTTGAGACGACAAGTCTAAAAAGATATGCGGCAGATTTAAAGTTGGAGGCAACAAAGTTTAATCAGTGTCTGGATTCTGGTAAAATGGCCTCCGAAGTTCAAAAAGATCTGGCCGATGGTCAGAAATACGGCGTTAGCGGTACCCCGAGCTTTTTCATTAACGGTACGATTTTAGAAGGTGCCCAACCGTTTAGCGACTTCGAAAAAATTATCGAGCAAGAGTTAAAGAAGTAAGTCTCTTTAAGTATCAAAAGGAGGTGACAAAGCATGGAAAAACTTTATGAACAGGCAGAGACCGGCTGTTGCCCAAGATTCAATCCGGGGCCGTGGGAGGAAAAAGAGGTGACTTGGAAAGACAAATTATTCCTCAAAGACCATGTCCTCAGTTTCTTCCATATTCCGTTGAACTTTGGCCAAGTGACGGTCAAAAATATGGAAAGGATTAAGGAGGCCGGCGCCCTGAACCTAGAGCCGTTGATGCTTTCTGACGAAAGCTCCCTTTGGGGTTCCGATCTTTACATCGCTACTAGTAAAGAAGTACCGGGGGCGCAGATGGAAAAAATATCGGGAACTTTTCTGACCAAAGTCTTTGAGGGGCCGTACAAAAATATGGGCCGCTGGATCAAAGAGACGCAAGGGTTTGTCAAATCAAAAGGTAAGCAAATCAAGAAGATGTATTTCTTCTACACTACTTGCCCAGCTTGTGCTAAAGCCTACGGTAAAAATTACACCGTGGTTTTGGCGATGGTTTAGGGGGTAAAGGTAAAAGATTTTGCGAGGTATTTAGTAAAGCGATAGTCCAAATGAACAGGTTGGTTTTATTCGATATTGACGAAACGTTAGTCGAAGGTGTCGCTGGTCACAAAAAGGTATTTTCCGCCGCGTTTAAAAAAGTATATGGCGTTGAGACAACTATCGATGTTGTTAGTTATTCCGGAATGACTGACCCGCAAGTAGTCCTTGAAGTTCTTCGGAAAAATGGGTTGAGCGACCAGGTGATAATTTCAAAAATGGAAGATTGTCTGAAAGCAATGGTCGCCTCGTTTAAGGAGATTGTTGGCAGTGACAAGATTACTATCCTTCCTGGAGTTAAGAAATTGTTGGAGGAGTTTAAAAAGCGTGGCATTTTGTTGGGGCTGGTTACGGGGAATTTAGAACCAATTGCCATCTCTAAATTAAATAAAGTTGGTTTGTCAGCCTATTTTAAAGTCGGCGGATTTGGCAGCGATGATATACACAGGGTTAATCTGATAAAACTGGCGATTAAAAGAGCAAGAGAGGAGCTTAGCTTTGAATCCAATAATAATGTTTTTCTTTTTGGGGATTCGGTTAAAGATATAGAAGCCGGAAAAGAAGCGGAGGTAAAAACCGTTGGCGTTGCCACCGGAATTTATTCTGAAGAGCAATTAAAAGCGGCGGGAGCGGATTTTGCCTTCGAAAATTTAGAAGACACTGGTAAAGTCTTGGATCGACTCTTAAAGAATGAATGAGATTCTATTTTTAGTCGTTCCTTTAGGTATTTAGAAGCGCCAGAAAGGCTATTTTTGGTAAAATATCTACGGGGTTTATTTGCACTGCCCGTGTTATTCAAACTGGTTGCGTTAACGCAAAGGGCAAATAGTGAAAAAATTTTAAAATGCCAAAGCAAAAAGTAATTTTAAAAGGAATTGGTGCTAGTCCCGGAAGAGTCCAGGGAAAAGTCAAGATCATAAGATTTCAAGAAGAGATCGAATCTTTGAATTGCAGTAAAATAATCGTGACCTCTTTTGTAAATCCCGATTTTGTTTTATTTATCAAACTAAACCCAAAGATTTTAGGAATCATTACCGATAAAGGCGGTGCTACTTGCCACGCGGCTATCGTGATGAGAGAACTCAAAATACCCTATATCGCGGGAACTCTCAACGCCACAAAAAAATTAAAGGATGATATAGCGATTGTTCTAGACGGTGGCAAAGGAATTATCCATGAGATATGAAAAACCTCAGCGTATTTAAAAAGATTAAAGGTATAAAAGACCTCGAGATTTACGGATTACCAACCCCAGAGACAATTTTTATCTTTGATTTCAAAAAACAAGAAAAGGAAATTGATACTTTCATAAGGAACAGGGATCGTTTGATGATAAGATCGGATAGGGAAAACGATCTCGATTTTTGCCCGCACAATCTGACCTGTCCGCAGAAAGAAGCTAAGAATTTTATTGGTGGTTTAATATCAAAAAACTTTGCGGTTATCCTTCAAGAATGCATCCCTTGGCAAGAAGACAAAATTTCTGGAAATATTTTGACTCTTCGGAAAGACCTAATAATAGAGTTGATGAAAGGCGGCCCTCTGATACTACTAAATCGGGATGGGCAAGTAGATGCTTATATAAAAGTTAGGCGAGAGAAGCCAAAAAAGATGAAGTATTCGGGTGGAAAGATAATTGAGAAGCAAGATCTCGAAAATATATTAAAAATGGTTGAACGCCTTCCACCCTACAAGATTGTCGAATTCAGTATTGGGCCGGATTGGTTATATTTTTGGCAAATAAGAGACGATAAAACAGCTAAAGAACTGGAAGCTACTAGTTGATGGGAAAACATGCAAAAAGAATTTTGCCAGGTTTTAATAAGTGCAACCAGCGAGGTAGAAGCAGACAAAATCTCGGATACTTTAGTTAAGAAAAAATTAGTTGCCGGCACGTTGATTCTAAAAGGCCCTTCGAGATATTGGTGGAAGGAAAGAATTGTCGAGAAAGAATATTATAATCTTCAAGCCTTTTCTTTAATGGCGAATAAATCTGAAATTATCGCCGAAGTTAAAAAAATTCATAGTGACAGGTGCCCAATAATTGCTTTTTTTGAAATGGACGGCAATGAAGAATTCCTAAAGTGGGTGGAAGAGTCAGTTGTTTAAACAAGTTCTAGCACTGTTTAGTCGATAGGTTTAAGAAATCGCCAAGAAGGCGGTTTTTTGATAGAATGGGGCAGATGAATAAGGTAAGAGTTCTAATTCAAGGTTATGCGAAAAAGATCGAGGGTGGTTGGTTGGCCAGTTCCACGGTTACACTTGTGCAAAGCGGTGGGAAAAACGTAATCGTTGACCCGGGCTGTAACCGGAAGAGATTGTTTGAAGAATTGGCAAGTAATAGTTTGAAGACTGGCGATATTGATTTTGTTCTCTTGACTCACAACCACACCGATCATACACTTTTGGCTGGCGTTTTTGAGAACGCTAAGGTTTTGAATACTGATGAGATTTACGACAGCGATAATCAAATCGCGCACAAAAATAAGATTCCCGGCACGGATTTAGAGATTATCCAAACATCAGGTCACGCACCAGAACACTGCTCGTTAGTCGTCCCTACTCTAGAAGGAACTTATGTCATCGCTGGCGATACTTTTTGGTGGATGGATACCGAACAGCAAGAAATAAATGTTGAAAAGGGGGATCAAGCTCACCCGGAAGAAGCCGACATGGAAAAACTTATCGAAAGCCGCAAGAAAATTTTAGAAATCGCTGATTATGTAATTCCTGGGCACGGAAAGGTGTTAAAAACTAGGGATGCCAAATAAAATATTGGTAGTATTGATAATAATTGGTGCGATTGTTGGGTTAGTTATTTTGGTTGGTTGGAATTCTGGCCGGAAAGAAAATACCTCAGAGCAAAAAACGGATTCGCAGGTGAAAGAGGCACAGACAGGGTCGCCGGTAATTGAAGATATTACCGCTCCGCAAGCTCAATCTTTGATCCAGCAGAACCGGGAAAATCAAAATTTTATAATTATTGATGTCCGAACCCCGTCGGAATACACCAGTGGCCATATTGAAAACGCAATTAACATAGATTATTCAGCCAGTAATTTTCGCAGCGAGTTGGGTAAACTTGATAAAAATAAGGCCTATCTTATCTACTGCCGCAGTGGTAATCGAAGCCAAAAAGCGCTGGAAGTTATGAAAGAGCTTGGTTTTAGTGAGGTTTATAATATATTGGGTGGAATAACCAGCTGGAGTAGGCAAGACTTGCCAACTGTTAAGTAGAATATGAAAGAAGGTCTTATTCGGCTTAGAAACCAGGTTAATCGTTTTTTCTACAAGGTGATTTTTAAACCACTTTTCTTTCTGATTGATCCGGAGACTACCCACCAGCAAATGCTGGCCTTCGGTAACTTTTTAGGTTCCAACAGGATTACGAAAGCGCTAACAGCGCTTTTCTTCTTTTATTCCAACAAAAGTTTGGAACAAAAAATATTGGGGATAAAATTTCCTAATCCAATTGGGCTGGCGGCGGGTTTTGATAAGGACGGTGTTTTGACGGATATTACCCCTCGCGTTGGGTTTGGCTTTACCGAAGTCGGCTCGATTACTGGAGAACCATGTGAGGGAAATCCAAAACCCAGACTTTGGCGGTTGATAAAGTCGAAGGGAATTGTGGTTTATTATGGTCTAAAAAACGACGGTTGTGAGAAAATTTTGAAGCGTTTGAAAAACAAAACTTTTACCATTCCCATCGGTATCAGTATTGCGAAAACAAATAGTCCAAAGACGGTTGAAGTTGAAGACGGAATTGCTGATTATGTCAAAGCTTACGGAAAGTTTACTAATATTGGTAGCTATTTTACGATTAATATCAGTTGTCCCAACACTTATGGTGGCCAACCATTTACCGATGTTGGACGGCTGGAAGCTCTTCTGACCGAGATAGACAGGGTACAATCCAGGAAGCCGATTTTCCTGAAAATGCCGCCAGATTTGGATAAAAAGAAAATCGACCAGATAATTGATGTGGCCCGACGCCACAGGGTTGCTGGTTTCATTTGCACTAATCTCACCGACGATCGAGCAAACCCAAAAATTGCTCATAAGCTGATCGATAAGAGTGTTCCTAAAAAGGGTGGGATAAGCGGTAAGCCGGTGGAAGGATTAGCGAATGATTTGGTCAGTTACGTCTATCGCAAAACAAAAGGAGAGTTTCTAATTATTGGCTGCGGGGGAGTTTTTTCCGCTCGCGATGCCTATAAAAAGATCAAGTTGGGAGCCTCCTTGGTCCAGCTTATTACCGGAATGATTTTTGAGGGGCCACAATTGATTAGTGAGATTAACCAGGGGCTGGTGAATCTGCTTAAAAAAGATGGATTTACCAATATTTCCCAAGCAATTGGGATGGAAAATAAATGACTAACAAAATAATCTTTGTTTTGGCTAACATTGGTCTTTTGGTTTCTTTATATCTGCTTTGGACTTATGTTTCTGGTGCACCAATCGTCTGTTCTAGCGGAGGTTGTGAAGTAGTCCGGGCAAGTCCTTATTCTCACCTGTTTGGGATACCGCTGCCGGTCTTTGGTGTAATCTTTTACATCGTTATAATAATTTTCAGCTTACTGGTCGGTATCTGGCAGCATTTTCCTGACAACAAGATTAAAAGGATTATTTTGATTGTAGCCTTTTTTGGTTTTGTTTATTCGGTTTACCTTACTTATCTCGAGGCCTTTGTGATCCACGGATTTTGCGATTGGTGTATGGCTTCTGCTATAATTAGCGCATTAATTTTTGTCCTTTCGATCGGGGAAAATTTTTATGGGAAGATTCTTAAGTTCCGATAAATTATTTTTTGGTGGCATAATTGCCGCTTCTGTGGCAATTGTTATCGTCGCGCTTGCTGTTCTTTCTGGTGGTGGGAAACCTGTTTCTAGCCAAGATTTGGTGAAGAAAGATAGCCACGTGCTGGGGGAAAGAAACGCCAAGGTCCAGATTGTTGAATTTGCTGATTATCAATGCCCGGCTTGTAGGATGGCCCAACCGATTGTTAAACAGGTTGTTGCCTCTTATAGCGACCAAGCGGTATTTGTCTACCGCCATTTTCCGCTGATCGGCTCTCACCAGTATTCCTTGGAAGCGGCTCAAGCTTCAGAAGCAGCGGGGGAGCAGGGGAAATTTTGGGAATACCACGATCTCCTTTTTGAAAATCAAGAACACCTCGATCATGATTCTCTGATTTCCTATGCGAAAAGATTAAATCTTGACATCAAGAAATTCGAAGAGGCGTTGAATTCCGGTAAATATAAAGATAAAGTAATGGCGGATCTATCCGCCGGACAACAGGCGGGAGTCGACTCCACCCCGACATTTTTCATCAACGGAAAAAAATACGTCGGCGTCCAAACCTTTGATCAGTTCAAAAATATTATCGAGAGTGAGTTAAAGGCCTCGAAATAAAATGCTTGATAGAACAATCAGTGACAGGGAGTCACCCTGTCAAGGGCGCCGTCCTTTTTATGAGTAAAAATTTTGAAAACAAAGTGGTGTTAGTAAGTGGAGCTGGTAAAGGAATTGGCCGGCAGATTGCTTTGGCTTTTGCGAGGGAAGGGGCGGCTGTCGCCTTTTTTGCTAGAGATAGGCAAAGAGTGGAGGAAGTAGAAAAAGAGATTAAGAAAAGCGGCGGAAGGGTTCTTGCCTCTGCTTTTGATATCACAAAGATTGGCCAAATCGACGAGTATCTTCGGGACGTTAAATCAAAGTTTGGAAAAGTCGATGTCTTAATTAATAATGCTGGCGTTGGTTTGGTAAAAAGATTTGCCCAAACTACCGAGTCGGATTTTGATTTGGTTTTTTCCACCAATCTCAAAGGGCCATTTTTCTTGACGCAAAAAGTGGCAAAAGAAATGAAAGAAGGGTCAAGCATAATCTTTATTACCTCGGTCCACGCCGAGCATCCTTCGCTAGATCCAACTTACGATGGCAGTAAAGCGGCGATTAATAGTTTGGTGACTAATCTGGCTTTAGAGTTGGCATCAAGAAAAATTCGAGTGAATGGAGTAGCGCCGGGTCACATTGATACAGAAGCCGAGAAAGAACCAAGAACGCAAGACGATGTACCATTAGGCAAAAAAGCTGGTCTTCCGCAAGATATTGCCCAAGTCTGTGTGTTTTTAGCCGATAACGAGAAAGCTCGATATATTACCGGAGTTGTTTTACCAGTCACCAGTGGCTTACATATCCCGATCCCTAAAGACATCAAGTTCTGAACTATCCGTTTGGTTGATTACTACCCTTGTAAAATCATCCTCCGAACCGCTAAGATTAATCTAGATGGCAAAAATTGGGCAAATATCTTCAGAGGAAATTCTAGATAGTCGCGGTACTCCAACTTTAAAAACCACGGTATATCTTGATGATGGTAGTGTCGGATCTGCTTCTGCACCTTCGGGAGCTTCGGTTGGTACCCATGAAGCAGTTGAGCTGCGTGATGGGGATCCTTTTCGTTACAACGGAAAAGGTGTCCTTAAAGCGATTGAAAATGTCCAAGGACTGATATTCCAAGCTATTAAAGGTCTGGATTCTTCAAATCAACAAAAGATTGATCAGATAATGCGGGATTTGGATGGAACCGAGAATAAGAGCCGCCTGGGAGCGAATGCAATTTTGTCAGTCTCTCTGGCGGTGGCGGCGGCCGCTTCGCGAAAAATTCCTCTCTACCAATATCTTCGCGGGTTGGTTAGTCTACCTACCGATAAAGATTTCCGGATACCAGCACCGATGGCTAATTTGATCGAGGGTGGTAAACATTTTGGACAGGGGCTTGCTTTTCAAGAATTTCTGGTTATCCCAAAAGGTTTATCCTCCGCTGCCGAAGGACTTGAGGGTATAAAAAAAGTGATAGGTTGCCTAGAAAAGTTAATTGGGCAGGGCGATTTAAGCCATCAACTAGGAATGGAAGGTGGTTTTTCGCCAAAGCTACAGAATAATGAACAAGCAGTCGTTCTTTTAAAAAAAGCGATTGCAGATGCTGGTTTTTCCGAGAAAAATTGGGCTGTTGGTTTGGATCTTGCCGCGACCAGTTTTTATAGAGACGGTCGCTATCAAATTGGTAATTCACGAGGACCCTTGGATAGAGGCGAGTTTATTGAATTTCTCGAAAAATTATGTAAAAAACATAGCCTGTTTTCGCTCGAAGACGCGCTGGAAGAAAACGACTGGGATGGTTGGAAGGAACTTACCAAAAAGTTATCGAAGGATGTTATGATTATTGGCGATGATCTGACGACTACTAATTTAAGAAGCTTGGAGACAGTAGTGGAGGAGAAGGCAGCGACGGGGGTAATTGTCAAGCCAAACCAAATCGGGACGCTGACCGAAACCTTAGGTTTTGTGAAGCGGGCACGTGAAGCTGGACTTAAAATCATTATTTCACATCGGGGTGGCGAGACATCCGATACTTTTATTGCCGATTTGGCTGTTGCTGCCAGCGCTGACTTTATAAAGATCGGTTCGCCTTTGAAAAAAGAGCGGCTTGCCAAGTATCAAAGACTGATCGAAATTGATGAAGGTTTGGAAAAATAATTTAAATGAAAATAAAAGGCATCAAACCGTTAGTGTTGATAATTCTTGATGGTTGGGGAGTTGCACCGGCTGGTAAAGCAAATGCTATCTCCCTGGCCCGTAAACCCTTCTGGGACCGGATTTCCGTTGCCTATCCTTACACCAACCTGTTGGCTTCCGGTGAGGAAGTTGGTTTACCAAAAGGCGAGGTAGGAAATAGCGAGGTGGGCCATCTAAATATTGGTGCCGGGAGAATTGTCTACCAAGAGCTGCCCCGGATAAATATGGCGATTAGCGACGGCTCTTTCATAAAAAACCCGGCATTTTTAGCAGCGACTGGCCAGGTTAAGAAAAACAAAAGTAGGCTCCACCTAATTGGGTTGGTTGGCCGGGGAAGCGTTCATTCAAGCATCGAGCATCTGTATGCACTGCTCTGGCTTGCGAAATCGCAGGGTGTAAAAGAAGTTTTCTTGCATGTTTTTACTGACGGGAGGGATTCGCCGCCGACTTCCGGCTTGGGAGCAATTAAAGAAATAATTGATAAGACTTCCAAAATTGGGATCGGTAAGTTGGCTAGTATTTGTGGCCGTTATTACGCGATGGACCGGGACAAACGGTGGGAGCGGACGCGCATTTGCTACGAGGCAATTGTCGATGGAGTCGGAGAAAAAGCGAAAGACCCACAAAGTGCAGTAAGCGAACTTTACAAAAAAGGTGTCACCGATGAGTTTATTAAGCCTCTTCTTATTGCTGAAAAAGACGGATCGGTCCATTTGATCAAAGACGGCGACGGCCTGATATTTTTCAATTTTCGGCCCGATCGCGGACGTCAGCTGACCCGCTCGTTTGTCGATCCGGCTTTTTCCGGATTTAACCGGAAGGTTGTTTTAAAAAACCTTGTTTTTGTATCAATGACCGAATACGAAAAAAACTTGCCGGTTCTGGCTGCCTTTCCACCGCTAATTATTGATTATCCGCTCGCGGGGATTCTTTCTTTCTACGAGCAGCGCCAGCTTCACATCGGCGAGACCGAAAAGTATGCCCATGTGACCTATTTTATCAATGGGGGGCGAGAGGAGCCATATCCGGGCGAAGTTCGCCTGCATATTCCTTCACCAAAAGTTGCTACCTACGACCAAAAACCCGAAATGGCGGCTTACGAAATAAGCGATTATGTTTGCGCTCGTTTAGCTGATCAGCTGTACGATGTTTACATCGTTAATTTCGCTAATCCTGATATGGTTGCCCACACTGGGTCAATGTCAGCGACAATAAAGGCAATCGAAGTGATTGATGGCTGCCTGGAAAAAATTGCCAAGAGCGTTTTGGGAGCCGGTGGAGTAGTCTTGATCACTGGCGATCATGGTAACGCCGAGAGTATGATCAACCAAGTGACTGGTGGGGTTGATACTGAGCATACGGCTAATCCAGTACCGTTGATAGCCGTTTCCGAGACTTTCAAAACAAGGCGAGATTTGGAACTTCCAGTCGGGATTTTGGCTGATGTTGCCCCAACTGCCCTTTCTTTGCTCGCAATTCCTATTCCCGATTCGATGACCGGCCGCAATCTTTTAGCGTAAAAGGATAGTGAATTCTCCTTTGGCAGGGAAATCTTGCGCCGAGACTTCCTTTGCCTTTCCGCGGATAAATTCCTCGTGCAATTTAGTAAGTTCGCGAGCAACCACGACAGTTTTCTCGGGGAATCTTTGGGCTAAAGTTCCTAAAGTCTTTCTCACCCGAAACGGCGATTCAAAGAAAATCACAGTAGTTCCACGCTTTTCCAAAACCAGGTTGATTAAGTCTAAGATTTCTTTTTGCTTACTAGCCTTTTTTGGTAAATAACCAACAAAGAGGAATTGATCAGTTGGTAATCCAGAAGAGGTTAGGGCGGTAAGTATAGCGCTGGCCCCGGGGATAGATTCGACTTTTAGACCTTCTCTGATAACCTCTCTCACCAGCTTAAAACCAGGATCGGATAGCGTCGGAGTACCGGCATCGGAGACAAGGGCGATTTTTTTGCCGGCCTTTAGATTAGTTAAAATGGTTGGTATTTTTTGTTCCTCATTATGTTCGTGGAAAGATTCGAGAGGCTTTTCAATATTATATGCCGAAATAAGCTTGCTGGTTCTTCGGGTATCTTCCGCCAAAATGATATCTACCGTGCCGAGGACTTCGAGTGCCCGCAGGGTAATGTCTTTCAAATTACCGATTGGTGTTGCCACAAGATACAGGATCGACATAAAATTAAATGACAAATAGTTACTAGCCACTAGCCACTAATCACTAATAACTAATAACTAATAACTAATTTATGATATCATAGATTTTAATGTTTGAGGGATTGCTTGAGGCGATTGTCGGCTGGACAATCAATATTATTTCCGATCTTGGCTATTTTGGTATTTTTTTAACCATGGCGATTGAATCGGCTTCCATCCCGCTGCCCTCGGAGATCATCATGCCATTTTCGGGGTTTTTAGTTTCGCAGGGTAAGTTTAATTTCTACCTAGCTGTTTTGGCTGGTGCGGCTGGCAATCTTTTCGGATCAATAATAATGTATCTACTTGGTTCCTGGGGAGAGGTGCGATTTGTTCGTCGGTTTATCCGTGGTTGGGGACGATTTTTGGTGAGCGAGGAGGAGCTCGAAATCGGGGAAAAATGGCTTCGCCGCTATGGCGATTTGGTAGTTTTAATTTCGAGAATTTTGCCGGTTGTTCGGACATTTATTTCCTTGCCAGCCGGTATTGCCAGAATCAATTTTGGAAAGTTTTGCCTCTTTACTTTTTTTGGTAGCGTTGCCTGGTCGGCGTTTCTTGCCTATATTGGAGTAAAGCTGGGTGAAAACTGGGAAAGCCTAGAACCTTTCTTTCGACGGTTTGACACCGCGATCGTATTAGTTGGTATAATTATAGTAGTAGGTTATCTTGTTTTGAAATATCGGAGGGTTGTCTATGCCAAAAAAGATTCTGATCGTTGAGGATGATCGGTTTGTCGCTGAACTTTACGACCATCAATTTGCAAAGGCCGGTTTTGCTACTAAGGTTGCAGTTGATGGCGAGAGGGCGCTCTCCTTTGTGAAAGAAGAAAACTTTGATTTGATCCTTTTGGATATTATGATCCCCAAAATTGACGGCCTCGAGGTTTTGAAGCGTTTAAAAGCAGATTCTTCTACCAAGGATATTGCAGCTGTGATTTTAAGTAACTTGGGACAGGATGAGTTGATAAAACAAGCTCTGCAAACAGGCGCCAAAGCTTATATTGTTAAAAGCCTTTATACCCCAGCTCAAGTAGTGGCCGAGGTCCGTTCAATCCTCGGAGTCTAGATGAAGAAAATCAAAAAATCCCTTTCGATACTTGGTCCCGGTTTTATAACTGGGGCTAGTGATGATGATCCATCGGGGATAGGTACTTACTCTGTAGCCGGAGCATCCTTCGGTTACGTGCTCAACTGGTTAGCGTTGTTTTTGTTTCCTTTCATGACGGCTGTTCAAGAGATGTGCGGCCGGATCGGGATGGTGACCGGTAAAGGCCTTGCTGGAGTAATCAGAAACAACTATACAAAACCACTGCTTCTTGGCACAACAACCCTTTTATTAATTGCCAATACAATCAACATTGGGGCGGATATCGGGGCAATGGCCGCCTCGGTCCAAATGTTAGCTCCGGGAAGTTTCGCTTTTTGGGCGATTGCTTTTACAGTGGTGATTTTGCTTTTGGAAGTTTTTGTTTCTTATAAAGTTTATTCTCGTATCCTAAAGTGGTTGGCGGTTTCTCTGTTTGCCTATGTAATAACTGCGTTCGTCCTAAAGCCTTGTGGATTAAATATAAGTCCAGAAGCTGCTTGTGTCGACTGGATGGGTGCCTTGAAGCATTTATTCGTACCGACGATTAATTTCTCTAGAGAGTATTTACTAGTGTTTGTCGGCTTTCTCGGCACCACTATTTCTCCCTACCTGTTTTTCTGGCAAGCAAGCGAGGAGGTGGAGGAAGAAATAGCAGAGCATAAAATTGTAGCGATGGGGAAGGGGCGGCCGAAAATTAGATCTGCCGATATAAAGGAAATGCGGTTCGATACCGCTGCCGGGATGTTTTTTTCCAATTTAGCAACGTTTTTCATCGTGGTAACGACGGCATCGACGCTATTTCGAGCCGGCATCCATAATATTGAATCTGCCCCGCAAGCTGCTGAAGCGCTCCGGCCTTTGGCTGGCGATTTTGCTTATCTGCTCTTTGCTGCCGGAATTATCGGCGTTGGCTTATTAGGAGTGCCGGTTTTGGCTGGTTCCGCGGCCTATGCTTTATCGGAGGGCTTTGGTTGGCGGGAAGGTTTGTATTTAAAATTCAAGAGAGCGCACGGTTTTTACGGCGTGATTATAGTTGCTACCTTGGTTGGCTTGCTTATTAATTTTATTGGTATTAATCCAATTAAAGCCTTGCTATACGCGGCAGTTATTAACGGTATCGTGGCGGTTCCCTTGATTGCCGTAATTATTTTCATCAGTAATAATCGGAAGATAATGGGGGAGAGAACAAATGGGTTTTGGTCGAACTCTCTTGGGTGGCTAACCTTTGCTCTGATGGGACTGGCTAGCTTGGCGATGATTATCTTCCTGCTTTAATGATAGCGGCGGATAACTCCGACGACCTTTCCTTGAATCGTAACGTCCTTGGTAATAATGGGGTTCATCGAGGAATTGGCTGGTTCGAGACGGATATGCTCGGAGTCTTTATAAAAACGTTTCAAGGTAGCGAAATTTCCATTTAGAAGAGCAACCACGATATCGCCATTGTTGGCCTCGCTGGTTTCCTCGCAGACTACAAAGTCCCCATCTAGAATTGCTGCTTCGATCATACTGCTACCACGGACTTGCAAAGCAAAGCATTTCTTTTTGCCGATCATATCTGGTGGGATAGTAACCGCAGCGGTATGATCGCCGATTGCTTCAATCGGCTTTCCGGCGGCGATTCGACCGATTAAAGGCACCTCCACAGCATTCTGCACCCAACCCATGACTTTCTGATCGACGATCTCAATCCCGCGGCGGACGCCTTCTTCTTTTTTCAAGACCCCCTTGTCAATTAAGTTGGCGATGTGTTCATGGACGGTAGCCGGGGAGCGAAGGCCCAGACCGTCACAGATTTCCGCCAAAGTAGGAGCAAAACCATGCTTTTGCATAAATTGGGAAATAAATTCCAGAAGATCACGCTCTCTTTTGTAGATAACAAAGGCCATAGCAATTTATATTATTGGTTATTTTTCGGCTGATTGTCAAGTAGGACAAAGTGCATCAGGTATTAAGTAGTAAGTATCAAGTATTAAGTTTATTGACTTCGGGGCATTTTTCGCTATAATTCAATATAATCGAAGCAGGTCGATTCAGCTTGGGAGGGATCACAGTGGTTATGTCAGCTTCTGCGCGCGGAAATCAAGGCAGTGCTTCCCAGCCGAGGTGCTGCAGAGAGGAGTTCGACGAAAGGGACGCTGAATCGGTGGCCCATGCCAGGACAGCCTTGCTGGGCAGGGAGATCGTCGATTTCCGAGTGGAAGGCGGTGAGCGGCCCTATCAGGCTGTGCTGGTCGTCCGCGTCGAAGGTGGGTTGGAGTTGGTGGTGACGAGTGCTCACGGGTCCTCCGGTATGCTGCCAGTGTTCCTAATCCGCCCAGCGTCGTAGCAAGGGAGGGATCTCAAAAGTGACCGCCAGTTGCAAACAGTGACTGGCGGTTCCTCGTTTGTGAGGGCTTTGTTTCGCGGTATAATTACGAAATATGGAAAAGTTTAAACTGAAGGCACCATGGCCGCCGACCGGAGACCAACCAGAAGCGATTGCTAAGCTTGTGAGAGGTCTCAAAAACGGTTTTCGCTACCAAACCCTACTTGGTGCTACCGGGACGGGGAAAACTTTCGCGATGGCCAATATAATCGCCGAAATCAATCGGCCGACACTGGTGATTGCTCACAATAAAACTTTGGCGGCGCAACTGGCGGCCGAGTTTCGCGAGTTTTTCCCCAACAATGCCGTCGAATATTTTGTTTCCTATTACGACTATTACCAGCCGGAAAGCTATGTCCCGCAGGTTGATCTTTATATTGAGAAAGATGCTGATATTAATGAAGAAATTGATCGGCTTCGTTTGGCAGCCACCAAAGCTTTATTAACAAGAAGGGATGTTTTGATTGTCGCCAGCGTTTCTTGCATCTACAACATTGGCTCACCGACCGCTTATCGGCAAAGCACGATTACCTTTTACAAAGGGCAAATCCTGCCAATTGATCAGATAAAGAGCCGGTTGATCCAGTTGCAATACGAACGAAACGATTTGGATTTAAAGCGGGCGACCTTTCGGGTGAAAGGCGATATTTTAGAGATCTACCCTGCCTACGAGGAATTTGCCGTTAGAATCTCATTTTTCGGCGACAAGATTGAGAAAATCACCAAGTTAAATCCAACCACTTTGGATCCGCAAGAGTCAATTGAAGAAATGACGATTTTTCCGGCGCGGCATTATAATGTGCCGGTTGATTTACCTTACGATCCGTTGGTGGAAATTGAAAAGGAGTTTGCTGGTTGGAGCAAGAAATTAAAAAAAGAAAAGAAGTTGGTTGAATTACAGAGGCTTACTTCAAGGGTCAATTACGATTTAGAAATGATTCGGGAAGTGGGGTCAGTCAAAGGAATCGAAAACTATTCTCGTTATTTTGATGGTCGAGCGCCGGGGGAACCGCCCTACACGTTGTTAGATTACTTCCCGAAAGACTTTGTTACTTTCATTGACGAGTCACACATGAGTATCCCGCAGCTGCGGGGGATGTGGCATGGCGAGCGATCCAGAAAAGAGGTTTTAATTGACTTCGGGTTCCGGCTGCCGAGCGCGATGGATAACCGACCGTTGACGTTTGAAGAATTTATGAGAAAGATCGGTCCAATTATTTTCACCAGCGCAACCCCCAACGACTATGAGCTTTCTGTCTCCAAGCAGGTTGTTGAGCAAATTATTCGACCAACGGGAATTATTGATCCGGAGATTGAAGTCAGAAAAACCGAAGGCCAAATCCCCGATTTGATTTCCGAAATTCAAAAACGTGTCGAAAAAAGCCAGAGAGTCTTAGTTACTACTTTAACCAAAAGAATGGCCGAAGATCTCACCGAGTATCTGCAAGAGCGCGATATCAAGGTGATGTATATCCACTACGAGGTGGATACCTTGAAGCGGGTGGATATTTTGCGGGATTTGCGGATCGGAAAATATGATGTATTGGTTGGGATTAATTTGCTTCGGGAAGGGTTGGATTTGCCCGAAGTTACTCTCGTTGCTATCCTAGATGCCGATAAGGAAGGGTTTTTGCGCAGCAAAACTTCTTTGATTCAAACCACCGGCCGGGCAGCTCGGCACATCGAAGGAAAAGTGATAATGTATGCCGACGCGGTTACAGGTTCGATGAAGGCGGCAATTGATGAGACAAGCAGGCGGCGAAAAATCCAAATGGATTACAACGTCAAACATGGTATTACTCCAACCACAATTCAAAAAGCAATTCATGATATTGGCGAGCGGCTAAGGGAGTTGCAACCAGAGGCCGAAGTTGCTCAAGAATTGGATTTGTCTAAAGTACCGAAAGATCAAGTCAAGCACCTTATTCGTGACTTAACCGTGGAGATGATGTCGGCCGCCAAAAACCGCGAATTTGAACGGGCGGCAATTTTACGAGATCAGGCTTTAGAGCTAAAAAACCAAGAACTCAAAATCCCCAAGACTGTTACCGCTAAAGAAGCAGGGAAATTACATTAGGAGTCTAAGAGTGGAGGAGGTGGGCTAGGTAGTCTTGGATGACCGGTACCAAGTCAGCCTAGTCCACCTCTCATATTCTTGTGGAACCGGTCCCGGGGCCCGGAAGTCTACATCTGGTCATGGACAAACGCAAACCTCCAGGCTTGTCGGGACCGGTTCCACGTAGGGAGGGGATAGAGAAACAGTCGTCTCATAACCCAATGCAACCGGATTGTATCTCACTCCAATCCCCAAGGGCTGGCGAATCAGCACGGACCGAGGAACTGACTTGGGCGGTTAGTTGTTAGCCCCTTGGTCATTCGTACTTTCGCCAACTATGGTCCCTCAAGCTATTCCGCCAGGTCACGCGTTAAGGGACCGGCTGTCAGGTCCGCAGCCACGCCTGAACGAGTCGGGGCGGGCCGGTGGTGTCGTCGGCGGCAGCCAAGCGCTCGGTGTTCTCCTCGATCCTGTAGCGCCGGTGGGCCCTGGGGTCTGCGTCATCGTCGATGCCGGACCGCAGCTCTCGCACTCTCATGGTCCTCTTCCTCTCTTTTCCGGTAAATCCGACAGCCAATCAAGAAACTAGGTCAAACCTCACGACATACAGTGATTTACGAGATTTTGGTATGACCTAGACCTTAACCAACCTAATTTAGTTATAACAAAAGGAAAATTAACTGTCAATCAGGCAATGAGGAAAAATAAATTATTTCAAAGCATTATCAATACCGGTGACGAGGGCATTAAGAAAGCCGGTGAAGCGGGTCATCTGGTCAAGATCTTTTCGGTTCCAGGCCCAATCAATAGTATTGACGAAATTTGTATCCCCAGTCGCTTGAGCTAGACTGCGACCTTTTTGATATTCGGCATCAGTCCAACCGTCAAATCCGTTGTGGATTTTAATAATCCCAGACACATAGGAGATTACTGCGGTGTAAGCCTTAACTTTCGCTGATTTTGCTTGACAGGCGGCCAGTTGATCTTGCAGACTGGTTACCTGAGCCTGGAGCGACGCGGCGCCGGTACTTACTCTCTTAAGTTCGGCGGAAGTGGTGCTGACTTGGTTTTCGAGTTTTTTTACCTGCGAAGATAGGTTGTCGCATTTATTATTTAAATTTCGGTAGTCGCCTGATTTTTTGTAATAAAGGAGTCCTAAAACGGTAGCGGAGATGAGGGATACAATCAACAGGACTGAAAGTGTAATAAGGAGTAACTTTTTAGATTTTCCGGAATCGTTGGCAGTTTCTATCGTACCCTCCGGTAAATTAATAAGCGACTAATTTAATAATAAAGGATTTTCTAAAAAAGTGCAACTAGGATTTTTTGGTTTTGATTTATTTCTAAAAGGGTAAAATTGGAGGAGGGAGATACCTGTGCGGGAGCAGCACACAGGCATCGTAAGCAGTTTCGTGCTCGGGTTCGGGCCTTCATTACGCTCCAAGGCTAGGCCGGCACCCCTTTGGCTAAATTTTTGGAGCCGGTTCGGGGAGGTTGTCGCAGACTCTGGGTAAGTAGAGCCTGAATTCCCACCTTTCGGCGAGTGACCTTACTCCCCGAGCCGGCACATCGACACTGATCTTCTTCTTTCAGCTTTTGCCGCCCCGGGCGAGGTTGCTAAAACAGGTCTGTCCACCAACGAAGTCCCGCCAACTAGACCCGCTGGCTAGGCAGCACTCTATAGCAACCTGCCCTGGGGACGGAGAGGGGACTTTCGGGGGTGCGGCCTAGTGGCCTACACAGTTCCCTCTAAACCAATCGTACTACCGGCTGATTGCTTTGTCAATATAAAAGAGTTGTCAAAATTTGCAAAAAGGAGTAAAATTTTCACCTCTTATGACAGACAGGATCATCATCCGTGGCGCCAGGGAGCATAACCTAAAAAATATAAGCATCTGGTTCGCGCTTCGGTGTAATAAACTGTACCTCGCGCTCACAGAAGCTTGCCTTTTTCAAGTTAATTATTACTAAATTAATGAGGTTACCATTATGGTATCAGACAAGATCATAATTAGAGGAGCACGAGAACATAACTTGAAAAACGTTGATCTGGAAATTCCGAAAAATCAGTTAGTGGTAATTACAGGAGTCTCCGGATCCGGAAAAAGCTCACTGGCATTTGACACTCTTTACGCCGAGGGACAGCGCCGCTACGTCGAATCCCTCTCCGCTTACGCCCGACAATTTCTTGGTCTGATGGAAAAGCCCGATGTTGATCAAATTGAAGGTCTTTCACCAGCAATTTCCATTGATCAAAAAAGTGCTTCTAAAAACCCCCGTTCAACTGTGGGCACAATTACCGAAATTTACGATTATATGCGACTTTTGTGGGCAAGGATCGGCGTTCCGCACTGTCCGATTGATGGAGAAGAAATTCGGGCCCAAACACCTCAAGAAATAGTTGACCAAATATTGAGTCGGAAAGCAGAAAGCCCGCCTGCCGGACGGGCAGGCAGAAAGCAGAAAGCAGAAAAAGTGCTTTTGATTTTGGCGCCGGTGGTCAAAGGGAGGAAAGGAATTTATGAGGAGATATTCGAGGATTTAAAAAGAAAGGGATTCATGAGAGTGCGGGTAGACGGCAAGGTTTACGAAATTGATGAAGTGCCGGCACTTGATCGTTACAAAATTCATGATATCGAAATTGTGATTGATCGATTGCAGCTGCCTGCCTCGCCGGCAGGCGGGCCTACCGATCGGCAACGATTAACCGAATCAGTGGAGACTGCTTTAAGATTGGGAGAAGGAATCGTTTATGTAAATGTTGACGGAAAAGCAGATAAAGTTTATTCAGAAAGATTTTCTTGTCCAGAACACGAAGTTTCTTTGCCCGAACTTGAACCGCGGACTTTTTCTTTCAATTCGCCAAAAGGCGCTTGTCCGGCGTGCCAAGGGATTGGTTCTAAACTAACGATTGATCCGGATTTGGTAATTCCCAACAAAACACTTTCCATCAGTGAAGGCGGAATTTTGCCGTGGTCGCGGATGCTCTCGCACGATACTTGGACGACTCGCCGCCTGGAAGGTTTAGCCGAACATCTTCATTTTTCCTTAAGTGCGCCGATTCACGATCTCTCGAAGGAGGTATTAAACACGATCCTTTGCGGCTCGGAAGAGGAGATCTTCGAAGTCTCGGGCCGGAATCGTTTTGGTCGCTATATCACTTTTCACACTACTTTCGAAGGGGTAATACCTGAGCTTTTGCGTCGCTATAAAGAAACAGAAAGTGACTGGACCCACCGGGAAATTGAAAAATATATGAGGGAGGAGACTTGCGAGGTTTGCAAAGGAAGCCGACTAAAGAAAGAATCGGAATTTGTAACGGTCAATACGAAATCGATTGTTGAAGTTTCGCGGATGTCGATCTCGCAAGCTTCTGGTTGGTTCACCAACCTGGAATTAACGGAGAAAGAAAAACAAATTGCCAAGCAAGTTCTGAAAGAAATCTCTGCCCGTCTCAAGTTTCTCTCCGATGTCGGCTTGGATTATCTGACAATTGATCGGACCAGCGCGACTTTAGCCGGGGGTGAATCTCAAAGGATTCGTTTAGCTAGCCAAATTGGCTCAGGACTTTCCGGCGTGCTTTATTGCCTTGATGAGCCGTCGATCGGTTTGCACCAAAGAGATAATTTGAAACTGCTTAATACTCTAAAGAACTTACGTGATCTTGGTAACAGTGTAATTGTGGTTGAACACGATAAAGAAACCATCCTTACCGCCGATTGGGTGATTGATGTTGGCCCAGGAGCTGGGGAAGCCGGCGGTAGGGTAGTGGCAACCGGCACGCCGGCCGATATTGCCAAAAACACTTCTTCCGTAACCGGGCAGTATCTAGCTGGTAAAAAAATCGTCATGGGGGAAAGGAAATTACGATTTGGTAATGGAAAGGCTTTGCGGATCATTGGCGCTGCTCATCACAATCTAAGAAATATTAACGTAGAAATTCCTTTAGGAAAATTTGTCTGTTTAACTGGTGTTTCGGGCAGTGGAAAATCAACTTTGGTTGAAGAGATTTTACACAAAGCTCTCGCTGCTTACTTTTATCGGTCAAAGGAAAAGCCGGGGAGATTCGAAAAGATTGAAGGGTTGCAAAATATTGATAAAGTAGTCGATATTGATCAATCACCGATTGGCAAGACGCCGAGATCCAATCCAGCCACTTACACCGGCACTTTTTCCTACATTCGAGAACTTTTCTCTAAAGTTCCCCAAGCAAGAGCGAGGGGATATCGGCCTGGTAGATTTTCTTTCAATGTGAAAGGTGGCCGATGTGAAGCCTGTCAAGGTGAGGGAGCAGTCAAAATCGAAATGCAGTTTTTGCCCGATGTTTACGTCACTTGTGAGGTTTGCGGTGGGAAAAGATACAATCGGGAAGCTCTCGAAATTACTTATAAAGGGAGAAATGTTGCGGAGGTTCTTGATATGACGATTGGTGAAGCAGGGGAATTTTTCGAAAATATACCGGCAGTTTTCGGGAAGCTAGCAACTTTAACTGATGTAGGTCTTGGTTACATGAGACTAGGGCAGGCGGCTACTACACTCTCCGGTGGGGAGGCGCAGAGGGTGAAATTGGCGACCGAACTTTCGCGGCGCAGTACCGGTAAGACTTTTTATATTCTCGACGAGCCAACCACTGGTCTTCATTTCGCGGACATCGAAAATTTATTGGCGGTTCTTCACCGACTTGTTGATGCCGGAAACACGGTTTTGGTTATCGAACATAATCTGGAAGTAGTCAAAACTGCTGATTGGATCATTGACCTGGGTCCAGAAGGAGGTGACGGCGGTGGGGAAGTGGTCGCCGTTGGGACTCCGGAGCAAATCGCCAGCCATCCAAAATCTTACACCGGCCAATACTTAAAGAAGCTGCTTCCGATCTTCAGCTAATTACCTCTTGATTCTCCTAGAACAAGATACTATCTTGCTTTCCCTCAAAAAGTTCTTTATAGTCTTGCTGTATAAATTAGTTACAAGGTTGCTTGTATGTCTTCCCGAAAGAATAGTTACAAGAATAATACAACAAAGCTTGGAGGTCGCATTAAGGAAAGTGAAACTAAGTACCGAGCTCTTTTTGAAGACGCCCCAATTTCCCTTTGGGAGGAAGATTTTACCGAAATCAAAAAATACATTGAAAAGAAACGGGCAAGAGGGATTAAAGACTTCAGGAAATATTTCACTAAAAACCTGCGGGCTGTGGCCAGATGCGCGGGGTTGGTGAAGGTAGTAGATGTGAATAAGGCAACCTTAAAAATCTACAAGGCTAAAAGCAAAAAAGAGTTTCGATCTGGTTTAGGCGCAGTTTTCAGTAAGGAATCTCTCGAGGTCTTTAAAGAGGAGCTCGTCGCTGTTGCGGAGGGTAAAACTAGGTTCGAATCCGAGGCGGTCAACAAAACGTTGTCTGGCGAAGAAATTAATGTCAGTTTACTATGGGTGGCAGCTCCAAACCACGAGAAGACTTTATCCAAGGTATTTGTCTCCATCGTTGATGTTACTAGACGAAAGAAAGCAGAAGAAGCGCTTCGCGAATCGGAGGAAATGTACAAGACGCTCGTGGAAACCGATCCCGACGCGGTAACTGTTACCGATTTGAAGGGAAACATCACTCACGTATCGCGGCGGACGCTTGAACTGCATGGTTTTAAAAATGCCGAAGAGTTGATCGGAAAAAACTCTGTTCTGTTTATCGCTCCGGAAGACCGGGGAAAGGCAAGGAGAAACCTTCAGAAAACACTGAAAGAAGGGTTTGTGAGAAATATGGAATATACTTTGCTCCGGAAAGATGGAACCCGCTTCATTGGAGGATTAAGCGCCAGCTTGATTAAAGACGCATATGGTAAACCAAAGGCATTTATTGGCACCACGAGGGACATCACGCAGCGGAAGCGGATGGAGGAAGCCCTGAAGGCATCGGAAAAAAAGTACTCCACTCTTGTCGAAAAAGGAAATGACGGGATTATCATTATCCAAGATGGTTTACTAAAATTTGTAAATCCGCCAATAGCCAAAATTACTGGCTTCTCGAAAGAGGAAGCGGTGGGGAAACCATTTACGAGCTTTGTTTCGCCAGAATACAAAAAATTGGTGCTCGAAAGATATAAAAAGAGGTTGAAGGGCGAAAAAGTTCCAGAAAAATATGAGATAGAGATTGTTGCGAAAAATGGTACTAAAATTCCTGTTGAAATAAGCGCCTCTCTAATTGAGCATGAAGGTCGGCCGGCTGACATGGCAATTTTGCGAGATATTACCGAGCGAAAAGAAGTAGAGAAAATTCTCGAAGAGGAAAAGAAGAAAATGGAAACTATCTTCAAGACGACGGAGGAGGGTTTAGCTTTATATGATAAAGAAGGCCGCATCGTCGATGTCAACCCCGCCTTTGAAAAGTTGTTTGGGCTAAAGGAAAGCCCAATTGACGTTGAGAGGAAGGAGGTTATTCAAAATGAAGCTAAGTTCCATAAATATAAAATTGAACGGTTTGACGATCCTCTAAGGACGCAGAGGGAGGTTTACTCTGGAAAACCGGTCCCGCATGTTTTAATTAAAATCCACTCCCATCCGCCAAGATATCTCGAAGGTAATTATGTCCCGATTAAGGATAAGCAGGGGGATGCCGTCGGTATGAGTGCGAGTTTCCGAGACGTGACGGTGCTCAAGAGCCAAGCCGAAAAAATTGCTAAGCAATTAGTGGAGGTAGAAAGACAGAAAAATCGCTGGGAAGCGGTTTTTGGGAATGTCGAAGAGGGGGTGCTAATCATGGATCGGGAACTGCACATAATTTCCGCCAACGCGGCTTGTGAGCTGATGAGCGGATGCACCGAAAAGGAGATGGTTGGAAAGAAGCATTACGATGTTTTTGGTTGTCATGATCGAACCGGCCGTTATTTCCCAGAATTCGATCCGCTCGCCAAGGTTCTGGCCACGAAAGAACCGATCCCTTACGATGAGCACCTTCATTGCGGTAAAAACGGTGATGAACGGTGGGTGGGAGTAAGTTATACGCCGATTGTGAACGAAAACGGACGAATTGAACAAATGGTCGGCGTTATTCGTGATATTACGGCGATTAAAGAACTTGAGAAAGCGAAAAGTGAATTTGTTTCGGTGGCTAGTCATGAACTACGGACGCCTCTGACCGTGGTCAATGGCTATCTCTCGCTTCTTTTGAGTGGTGATTTAGGCAAGTTTGACGACCCGGGTTTCCAAGCAAACCTCCGGCCTGTCCTGGACAAAGTCTACAACGAGACACAGCGTCTTACCAAGTTGGTACAGGAGCTGCTCAATGTTTCCCGAATTGAAGATGGTCGGATTAAATTAACCTTAAGGAAAGTTTCGGTGATTGAAACTATTGATGAGGTGGTAAAAGAATTCGGAGGTTTAGCCGAAGATAAAGGTATTAGACTGGTTGCCAAATATAATTTAAACGAAGCAGCGGATAGTTCCTACGTCATGGCTGATAAGGATAAATTGAAGCAAATTTTAGTGAATTTAATTGATAATGCGATAAAATATACCGATGTGGGTGGTAAGGTAACAGTGGAATGTTTCCTTGAAAACGGACTTTTGCACACGCAAGTAAAAGATACTGGGGTTGGGATACCTGCCAATATGTTGCCTAGAATATTCGAAAAGTTTCAACAGGGCCCCGGCGGATCTTACTTGAAGGAGAATAAGGGTACAGGTCTTGGTTTGTTTGTGGTGAAATCATTGGTTGAACTGCATAAAGGAAAAATCTGGGTAGATTCTACGGTTGGTAAAGGGGCAAAGTTTACCTTCGCCTTACCGGGTGTTGCAGCTGCCTAGCTTTTTGTGTTAGACTAGGCGGGTCTATGACGGCCAATAAAGAGGAGGAAATCCGCGTTCTGCTTATAGAAGACGAAAAGGAAGTGGCGGAGCTTTATAAGTTGAAGCTAACCCTTGATGGCTATGAAGTTACCTTGGCGGAAAGTGGCCAAGAAGGGCTGGATCTAGCCTTCAAAGAAGCCCCGGAACTGATTTTTCTGGACCTAAAAATGCCGGGGATGGATGGCTTTGAAGTTCTGAAAAAACTGCGCGAGTCGCCTAAGACCAAAGATACTCCTGTTCTAATTCTCTCCAACTTTGATGAACAAGATTTAATTGAAAAAGGACTTACTTTAGGGGCGAACGAATATCTGATAAAGTCCCAATTCACCCCCGAGGCTATTTCTGGCAAGGTTAAAGATTGGGTGGGCGAGGATTAAGCCAGCCCGTTAATTTATGAAGAGGGCTATCTGCGGTTTTTTAATACTAACGTTAACCTTTATTCTCCTACCTTCCCCAAAAGTATCTGGAGTCGACTGTAGTGACCCCGCGGTTGTGGCAAAGAGCTTTTCTAGCACCCAAGATGTGGCCTTTTTGATTGATGAAAAAGGAACGGCCGCCGTAACCCAAAAAATAAGCTTAAAAAATTTAGAGGGGAGCTGTATTGCCTCCGAATATACCTTGAAATTTAGCGCCTTAAAAATTAAAGATGCCCGTGGTAAAGACGCCCTTGGCGACCTTCTTATAAATGTCGACAAAAACAAAGATGCGACAACGATTTCGGCCAAACTAAACGATGAAGTAATTGGAAAGAACAAGGCGGTTGCTTTTGAACTAAATTACACAATTGAAGGTCTATCTTCCAAAGAAGGTTATGTTTGGAATTTGGTTGTGCCAAAAATTGTGACTAGCGAAGCGGTGGAGACTTACAGTCTTAAAGTTTTTGTGCCTGCATCTTTTGGTAAAGTTTTCGCTGTTTCACCCAAACCAGATAGCATCGTTTATGATAAAAATCAAACGACTTTAGATTATGGGAAAAACCAAAAGTTTCCCCAACTTATTTTTGTTAATTTTGGGGAGGAGCAAGAAATTTCGTTTAAATTTAAAGTGCCGTTCGTGAACCGCCAGTTTTCCAGCCAAAAATTTTTCCTAAATTTACCGCCGGATACAGAAAAACAGCAACTTTTAATAAAAAGGGTAGATCCAGCGCCAGAAAAGATAACTTTAGACAAAAACGGAAATTATTTAGCTGAATATAAAGTCGCCGCCGGGAGATCTGTTGAAATTAATGTTGGAGGGACAGTGAAAATTATCGGGGAGGGAAAAAATTTTACTGCCCCCACGATTTTTTCCCAATCAGAGCTAAAAAGATTCAAAGAGAGCAGCCGCTTTATTCAAACTCAAGATCGCTTGGTTCAGGAAAAGGCTGAAGAACTGCAGACCCCAGCCGCTGTCTATGATTTTGTGGTTGGCTACCTTTCGTTTGATGCTGGCGCTATCTCGGCCGGAAAAGCAGAGCGAAAAGGCGCAGCCAGCTTACTACGAAAACGGGTGAGAGCAACAAATATCGATTTCGTGGATCTGTTTGTCGCTATTTGTCGAGCCGCCGGAATACCAGCCAGAGAAGTCTTTGGTTTTGTTATTTCTGGCGATCAAACTTCTAAACCAACTTTTCTAGCGGCGCCTTTAAACACCAACCGGTTACATGTTTGGGCGCAGATCTACGATTCGCAAAAAGGCTTCTGGATCAATGTTGACCCAACCTGGGGTAGCGCCAGCGGCCTTGATTATTTCAAAGAAAGCTTGCCAGACCGCATCGCTTTATTTTTCAGCGCGAGTGGCGAAGATATTGATCGTCTAAAAGACTTGACCGCTTCTTTTGAAAATGTCAAGCTTTTTTCAAGTGCGGCTCGAGCTGATTTTTCGCCTAAAATAAATCTGGAGGTAAAGACAGATCAACTCGTGGCTGGTTTTCCTTCGGAAGTTAAGGTAACGATCGAGAATAAAAGTGGGGTGGGTTTAACTAACCCAAAAATAGTCTTGGCGACGGAAAATGTAAACCTGGTTGGTGAAGATACAATAACTCTACCAGTGCTTCTCCCGTTTGAGAAGAAGGTGTTGAAATTTAAACTCCGGTCCGGCAGACTTGTTGGTAGTACCAAGGGAGTGGTAAAGATTACCCTAGAAGCGAAAAACGGCGATAAGAATGTCAGCTTAGCAAAACAAGAAAACGTCGTGATGAATTCATTCTTCTCGTTAGGCATCCAGCAGATTTTACTTATTACCTTAATCCTACTTATGATTGTTGGGATAGTCGCTCCAAAATGGAAATAAATAATTTACCGGAAAGTCCGGGTGTTTATATTTTTAAAAAAGCAAACAACAAACCGATTTACATCGGAAAAGCCCTCAATATCAAAAAAAGGGTTAAGGACCATTTAGCTTTAAAAGGTGGTCTGACCAAGGAAGCGGTTTTGATAGATAAAGCGGCTAGTGTTGAGGCTATTCAAGTGGATTCGGAGATTGAGGCCTTTATCCTAGAGGCGAACCTAATAAAAAAATTCAAGCCAATCTATAATTCCCAATTAAAAGATGATAAAGATTTCCTTTACATTAAGATAACCAAGGATCCTTTTCCCAAGGTTGCCAGTACTCGAAAAAAGGATTTAAAAGATGCAAAAGCCTACTTTGGGCCTTTTCCTTCGGCCTCAAAGGTGCGGGTTACCCTGCGGACACTGCGGAAAATTTTTCCTTATAGCACCTGTAAACCCCCGCCTGCCACGCCCGACTTCGCTTCGCGAACTCGAAGCGGGCGGGCCGGACGGGCAGGAAACCAAAAAAGGCCTTGCTTTTATTATCATTTAGGTTTATGTCCAGGGGTTTGCGTCGGAGAGATAAATGAAAAAGATTACCGGCGAAATATAGCCGCTCTTATTCTTTTTTTGCAAGGTAAGAAATTGGCGGTGTTTGATGTGTTGGAAAAAGAATTGAAAGCTCTTGCCGCCAGCTTAAAGTTTGAGGAAGCGACCGTTGTCCAAAAAAAGATTGATGCTCTGACCTATATTACCAAACCGACCCGTAACATGGAAATTCTTGAAGAAGATATTGGGATTCTGCGCAAAAAAGAACTAAAGGTTCTGGCGGCAGCAGTTGGGTTGAATAAAAAGCCAGCTAGAATAGAATGCTATGATGTTTCCAATATTGGCGGTAAACAAGCAACTGGTTCGATGGCGGTTTTTAGTAGCGGACAAGCTGACCGGGCTGAATATCGCCGTTTCCGGATAAAAACGGTTAGGAGTATAAATGATACGGCCATGATGGCCGAGGTGCTGGAAAGAAGGTTTGGGAACGATTGGCCAAGACCGGATTTGATTATCGTTGATGGCGGCAAGGGCCAATTAAACGCCGCGCTTTCCGTAATTAAGAAACTCAAACTTGGTATACCGGTTATTGCCATAGCCAAAAGGTTGGAGGAAGTCTACTTGCCAGAGAAAAGAACCCCACTTCGACTTTCCGCACCGTCGGAAGCTTTACGATTGATTCAGCGAATCCGCGACGAGGCTCATCGATTTGCAATAAACTATCATAAGAAACTACGTCAAAGAGAGTTTTTGACTAGTTAGCAACCGATTTGTTAATCTTTAATTACCGATGAAGAAAAAACTTCGTAGCGTTCTTTTTGCGGCTTTATCTTTCCTAGTGCTGGCTTATTTTTATCCGGGGTTTAAGTTCGACAATCCGAAGGTTATGATTTTGGCGGCGGTGGTGTTTTCTTTTTTTTATCTTTTCGTCCGGCCAATCCTTAAGATTTTTTCCTTACCGCTTAACCTAATCACCTTTGGTCTTTTCTCTTTATTGATCAATGTGATTCTTCTTTATCTACTTTCCAGCGTAGTAGCGGGTTTTAAAATCGTTCCTTTTCATTTTTCCGGAGCCGAAATTGCCGGTTTTAGCCTGCCCTCTCTTTACCTTAACGCCTTTATAAGTGCTTTTGTTGCTTCAATTGCTCTAAGTAGCCTTAATAGTGTCCTTTTCTGGATTTTTTCCTAGAGTTTACAGATATTTTCCTTTTGTGGTAAAATTGTATTTCTAATAACATGAGAGCCGGTCTTTTGTTTTTTCTAATTTTAATTTCCGTTTTGCTAATCACCTTGATTTTAATGCAGGTGCGGGGCGGCGGTGTGGGGGCGATTTTCGGTGGCGGCGGCGAAGTATATCGAAGTCGGAGAGGGGTAGAGAAGATTCTCCATTATTTCACTATTGCCTTGGCTCTTCTTTTTTCAGCGATATCTTTCTCTCTAATATTTATTAAGTAACGAAAAAACCAGATTTATGCTCAGGAAACTTCGTTTCTATTTTGCTTTAGTCCGCACTTTTACCAGAAGAAGTCGCAAGAGAATTACTTTTAGCTTTGTTCTCCTTCTTTTAGCAATCTTTGTCCTAAAAGGTTTGCTGCCGGTTTTCACCCCAAAGCTGTTAGCGGCCTATAGCGAACTGCGGAAACCGACATTTATCGAAGGGGTGGTTGGAAGCCCAGCCCACCCAAATCCGCTGGTCGATTCAACTGAAACTCAAAAAGACATTTCACGCCTAATCTTTCGCGGTTTAACCAAAGTAGATGCAAACGGAAACTTACAACCGGATTTGGCGGAAAGTTTTGAGAAAGTGTCCGACACCGAGTACCTATTCGAGTTGAAGAAAAATGTATTCTGGCACGACGGTCAAAAGTTTACCAGCGAGGATGTGGTCTACACAATTGGTTTAGCCCAAAATCCCAACTCTCGCAGCCCCCTGGCCGCAAACTTTAAAGACGTGAAAGTTGAAAAGCTGGATGATTACCGATTAAAGTTTAAGTTAGAGGAGGCATTCACGCCTTTCCCGTTCGTAACCACCGCTGGGATCATCCCGAAACACATTCATTTGGAAAAGTACAAACCAATTGGTACTGGACCGTTTAAGGTAAAACAGATAACAAAAAGTGAGATCGTTTTAACCAGCCCAAATCTTGACATAGTCTTTAGGTTTTATCAGAATTTCGAGGATGCAAAATTGGCCTTAAAACTCGGCGAAATTCACGCTCTTGGCGGTTTTAGTCCCCAGGAAGCAGAAGGCATGGAAAAATTTGGTGGCCAGACCCTCTACCGCCATGTTCTACCATTCCGAGCAGCAGTGGTATTTTTCAATACCAGATCGGCGGAATTAAACCAAAAAAATGTCCGGCAAGCTCTTAGCTACGGCCTTGATAAAAATAAATTTAAGCCGCTTGTGGGTGGGCGAGAAGCAGTTTTAGCCACAAATCAGCTACCACTGAAAAACTGGGTAGCCGCATCGAAGGAACGATATCCATACGATATCGAGTTGGCTAAGAAAGGCTTAAAGACGGCCGGTTTTGAATTAAAAAATGGCAGCTGGGAGAAAAAAGGTAAAAAGCTTTCGCTCGCGATAACGTCTGTCGACGATCCAGAACTAAATTCAATCGTCAGTTTTTTAAGAGAGGCTTGGATTTCACTTGGCATAGAAGTGCAAACAAGTATTGTTGGTGGGGAGGCCTTGCGTAATGAAGTGATCCCAAATAGAAATTTTCAGGTCTTAGTAAATTTTCAAGAAATCTCACCGGACCCAGACCAGTATGCGCTTTGGCATACCACCCAAACGCAAAACTCCAATATTACCGGAATCTCAACTTCAAAGCTAGATAAAATCTTGGAAGATGCGAGAAAAATTTCTGACCAGAAAAAGAGAGAAGATCTGTACAAATTGTTTACCACCCTGCTTGCCGATGAAGCACCGGCGATTTTTCTTTATTACCCCCAATATACCTGGGCCGTTTCCAATAAAGTGGCGGGAATAGATCTTTCCGATTTCGCTACCCCAGCCGATCGGTTTAATTCTTATCAGAATTGGCAGGTAAAGAGAAATTTTTTACGTATTTATTGAGAAAGATGTTGTATAATGTGTGAGAGAGGGGATTTGAAATATGGCTAGCCAAAAAAGTGAAAAACCAAGAGTCCTTCAAAGTCAGTCGGGAAGACGTCGTCGAGACAGTGCGCAAGTTAATCCAAGAGGGTAATGTCCGCCGGATTATTATTAAAGACAAAAATGGCAAATCGATTGCTGAATTTCCCTTGACAGTCGGTGTGGTTGGAACAGTGCTGGCTCCGGTGTTAGCCGCGGCCGGTGCCATCGCCGCCCTGATAACCGAGTGTACGATCTCGGTGGAGCGAGAATAATACTCAAACAAAAGAGGGCGCTTGTAGCTCAATCGGACAGAGCAGCTCCCTTCTAAGGAGCAGGCTGTGAGTTCGAGTCTCACCAAGCGCGCCACCCTGGCATCAAGCAAAGCTTCCGCCAGGGTGTCCTGATGAAAGCTAGCTGGATATCAGGACATGTATTACGTATATGTCTTAAGGAGTGAAAAGGACAAAAATTTTTACACGGGTTGTACTAATGATTTACGTAGGAGGTTATTAGAACACAATAGGGGCAAAAACATCTCTACAAAATCACGTAAACCATTTAAATTGATTTATTACGAAGCCTACATTTTAAAAGAAGATGCCGAAAACCGTGAAAGGTTTCTTAAGACCAATTTAGGCAAAAGATTTCTTAAGAAACAGCTTAAAAGCTATTTGGAAAAATTTTAGTATCTTTTGTATCTTAAGTAATAAAGGAGGTAAAAAATGAATCGCTGGTTAAAATGGTTTCTAGTACTTTTATTATTAATTTTAGTTGGCGTTGGTAGTTTTATCGCCGGTAAATATTATTGGCAGAAAGGTGATAAAGAGAATAACGGTTCCGAACAAAAACAATCTACGTCTTCGGCAAAAAAGTCGGGAGGTACTAACCAGGCTGAAAATCAACCTGAGGGCTGCTGGAAGGATTATATAAACCAGCTGGTTGGCTATTCTTTAAAATATCCATGCGACTGGACAATTAAAGAAACAAATGAATTTAATGAAACTCTTCAAATGAATGTAAAATATATTACAATCCACACTCCTGATGATAAGTACTTTCTTTATTGGGGTTTTAAAAAGAGTGCTGTTGAAGGATATACGAATAATGATCGTACCGGAGTTGGCGCGGGAGAATTTGTAACGAAACCGGATATGGCTTTCAACATTTTAGGTGTAAATGTAGTTCCTAAAGCCCTGGTCTATCAAAATAAGATAAAGGAATACTTTTATGAAGAGCCTCAAGCTGGTGTTGCGCAAAGTGCATGTAACTTCATAGGAATGTTTAGTTACGACCAGTCACAGGATTATGACCAAGTGGACATGACGAATCTAAATTATGTAACAACAGTAAAACAGATTCTCCTATCCGCCCAGAAAATCTAGCTAAGGACGACGATTTTTGTTAAAATATGCACCTGCAGAGTGGGCCCGTAGCTCAACGGTAGAGCAATTGCCTCTTAAGCAATAGGTTGAGAGTTCGAATCTCTCCGGGCTCACCAGTACGAACACTATGAGGTGTTCGTAGTGCTTAAATTAGCTTCAACTGTCTTGCAATATCTTGTTTTTCTATCCCATAGGTTCGAACCGAAAAAGGCCCCTTTTTGGCAAAACTTAGCTCCAAAATAAGGAAGACGAACACGAACCATAAAAACCTTCTGAACGTGAAAATTTGCCCTAAAAACGGTTATGGGATAAATTTGTTGCTACTCTGAAGTCCTAGTTTAAAGGTGAAGAAACAATTTTTCTTTGGTGAAGGTATAGTTGTCGGTCTAGCGTTTGGACTACATCCCGCTTTTCATTGCTACGACCGTTGTAGAAGACGTGCTTAGCGTATTCGGTTAGCTTTAAAGGTCTAGTATCTGGATCAATATTCTGCTGGATTAATACTTCATCTCTCACCCACTTGTAGCTTTCCATGCTTTTCTTTAGTTTGTCAGATATTTTTATTGCTTGCGGATAGGTAGTCTCAACGTGATAGATGTGTTTTACTAGTTCTTTAACTAGCTGTTCTTCGGTTACATAAGGCTCTGGACAATCGTATTCGATTCTTCTAGTACAGCGGTAATAGATGTGATAACGAGGTGGAAGCTTGTTTCTTCTTTGTCGGCATTTTTCTTCGGCCGTGATGTTTCCATTACAAAAGGCGCACTTGAAGAAACCTTTGTAGGTAAATTTCTTCGTACCCCATTTTGCTCTTGTTATCGATAGTTTCATTTGCTCCTGAACTTGGTCAAACACCTCTTTACTAATTAGTGGAGGATGTTTTCCATCGTACCAAATACCACTTTTGACTGGATATTCAAATTTGCCGTAGTAAAAGGAGTTTTTAAGCATACAATGGACTTGACTCAAGGTAACGTTTTTGCCGTTTCTAGTTTTAAGACCAATTTCATCAAACCAGAACTTGATCTTCCGGCAGCTATCTCTCTTCTTAGCTACCCTTTGGAACATTTCAGTTATGAAATGACCCCGGTCTAGATCTACAATAATATCCTTAACTCCACCTAAAGCCCTATTTAGATAGCCCATTGGTGGCATGCAGGGTCTCCAACCCAACTCACATCTGGCCCGAATGCCTCTTTTGACATTTAGTATCTTGTTATCGTTTTCAAGTTTAGCCTGGCTACAAAGAATCATTAGGAGAAACTTTTCGTTTGGGTTATTGGAAAAGGATTGGGAATAGGTCCTAATTTGTTGAAGCTTGCCTTGATCTATAAGGTCCACTAACATTCCCAAATCGCCTGCATTACGGGAAAGTCTATCTGGTGCCCAAGTAAGGATTCCATTAAACATACCTAATCTAATATCTTCTAGAAGCTGGTTAAAGATTGTTCTTTGGCCGGAAAGTTTAGCTGAGTGACTCTCTTGTCTAATTTCTTTGATAAAAAGCCCGTCACGTACCGCTAGGGCACTCATTTCTTTGATTTGACTGTCGATTGACATCGCCTGACGCTCGTCAGATTCACTGGATTTACGGGCATATAAACAATACTCAATATCTGGAACTTTTACTGAAGGTTGTATACTTTTTTCCTTGTTATTCTCACCCATTGTAGGGTAGGAGGATACCGCAAATTTCTGGAATGTCTAGACGGTAAAATTCATATAGGGAAACAGCCCAAATTACCAATCATCGTCGTCATCAAGGTCGCTCAAAGGCGAACGTGAACTATAAAGATTACCTATGTCCGAAAAGGCAAATATTACTTCAGGTTGATTATCAATCTCCATTACTTTTAGAAGCAATAGTGAAAAGGCATCAGCCAGGTCATCATGCTTTTCAATACCAAATCCTATTAGTTGTTGGATCAGATCCCCCGCTCCTTGTTTTGGGAAAAGGATTTTGCCCCCTTGAACTAAGTGGGTAACTAAAGCAAGTCTAGCTCGTTTGTCTTGGTTAGAAATTTTTACCCCTTCAGCCGGAATATTACGGCTAACTAAATGTTGAATTAAGGCTTGTTGATAGCCCACGTCTTCGATAAAAAGTTTAGTGTAATCATCTGCTCCCAAAACTTTTGAAAGGCTTTTGGCTCTTTCCACAGTCTCAGGAAAGCTCAAACGCTCATTAACTGGGTTAGGTAGTATGTAGACTTTTAAGTCCTCTTGATAGCCAAATACTTTCGCTGACACCATCGCTGTGTAATCTGCTGAGTCTCTTTCTGATATGGCCAAGTCAATTCCGGTTGCCGTAAAGCGAAACTCAGTACCTTTCTCTCCAGGAGCATCATCATAATAACGAATCCAGTTGGGATGAACCACTCTGTCACTATCAGAAATTATTCTTAAAAGGTATTCTCTGTGCCAGGCAGACTCGCTGCCGATTTTTGCTTTTTGCGCTTCAATTGCCTCTTTGTCTGGATACTTGCCGGGCCAGGAAATCTTATCATCACCTTCGATTAACGGATACGTGAAAAATTTGCCGTCAAGACTACCTTGCTCCATCCCGGCTCGCAGTCTCATTAGCAAACAGTCTTCGTGAAGCAAGTTTCCGACAATAATATATTTGGTGTAGGTATCGCCAATGGGCATTACTTCGCCGGTAAGCCAGTTAAATATCTTGTCCCGCCCTTCTTTTGTTTTAACGCTATTTAGATCTTCCACATCATCGCAAATAACTAAATCTGGCCGGTACTTTCCGTGACGCAAGCCTCGAATACTTTGTTCAGTTGAAGCGATAGCGATTCGGGCATCGTAATTTGACAGGACAATTGTAGTTGCACCCCACTCGTCGCTATATTCTTCAAAAGGACCAATATCTGCTTTTAGCAGCTCGTTTGTCTCCAGTTCTTTTTTTATGTTTGCTAGGTGTTGTCGAGCTTGATTGTGAGTCTGACCGAGAATTAGGACATGTTTCTTTTCTTGGTTTCCAAGAATAGACCATATGGGATAAGACAGGCTCATAAAGGTTGATTTACCCGATCCTCGAAAAGCCACGATTACTGCCAGTTTTAGATCATTATCTTCGGTTATAGAAAACATCTCGTGATGAAAAGGAGCGAAAGGATAATCTATGTAGTTACTCAGATAAATGGAAAAGAACCAAAAGTGGCTTTTTCTGGCTAACATTCTGCGAATAGGTCGTTTGTTTTTAATCTGATTTAGTTCTTCTTGGGTTAGTGTTTCTACTTTCATGGTTGTTTCTCCTCTGGATTTTCTAACAAACTGCTAGGTAACACTTCGGCCAACTTTAAGGCCTTCATGACCAGGTTTTCTTGTTCGGGAGTTAGCTTCTCATCGGTATTTTTCAGCTTTGCTGTGACTTCAAGTCTGGTAGTGTATGATGGATGGTGATGTTTTAGCCAGAAGACGATCGCGCCTAGGTTTTGGTCCCGAATTGCGCTTATCAGTTGGCTTTCGGCCATGTCGTTTATTAGAGAATTTCCTTCAATAAGAGCCTCGTCCGCGGTCTTTGCAAATTCCTTATCTTCTTTTTTCCAGCGGTAGTAAGTGGCTCGACCCACACCTGCCTTTTCACAGGCAATCTGGACAATCGGCGTCTTTTTCAGTTGCTCGATAATCAGTTCTTTACTTTTAGCCTGTCGCTTCTCGATAGCGTTCATGCGATTTTCACTCCTTTCTGGCCGGGTAACTTCTCCCAACGCCTCTTAATAACTTCACAGTAGACGGCCGACTTTTCAATCAAGTAGCACCGCCTTTTTAATTTCTCGGCTGCTATAAGCGTGCTACCGCTACCTCCGAATGGTTCTATTATCAAATCACCACGCTTGGTTAACACTTTTATATATGGAATTAAGATTTCGATTGGCTTAGTGCCAAAGATGATGCTTTGGCCGGAGTGTTTTTCATCAGATGCCCTAAACTCTATAAAGTCAGTCGGGCAATACCTCTTTCCTTTACCATAGGACTCCCAGTGTGGTTTACCGGATATAGCGTAAAGCGCTGTTTCGTATTCATTTTCCAGAAGCTCTCCTTCAGCCTCTACGTTAGGCTCTACATCTCCGGAAGTTCCTACCATGGCAATATCATGCTTCGAAAAAAACCTATATTTGCCGGCAAAGCCTTGGGTACGGTTTGGTAAATGCCAAACCAGCATATTTCGAACCTTCCAATAGGGTTTCATTCCTTCCCAAATGGTGGGTATGTTCTTCCAGTTTTCATACACGATGATATTAAAATCCTCTTTTTGGATCTTATTAATGTTTGCCATCCATTTTTCGGTGAAATCCGGAGGCAACTCTTCAGTCTCCAAATACGTACGATCTTTTTTATACCCGAAGCCTTTTGTGGAGTTACCGTGCCTCTTACCCTGCAGGTAGCTGAGTATATATGGAGGGTCAGTCAAACAGGCGTCAGCTTCCTCGCCGTCCATTAGCTTTAAAACATCGGCTTCTACTGTTGAATCCCCACACATTAGTCTGTGGTTCCCAAGCTGATAAATATCGCCTTTTTGGATCTCTATTTTGGTGATGTCTAACTTTCGGAGCTCTTTTTCGAGGTCGAACACTTCATGCATATCCTCAATATCGAAAATATCGTCGAGCTCTTCGCTACTAAAACCTACATCAGTAAGGAAATTTTCATCAAAATCAGAGAGCATTGACCAATCCCAATCACCAGTGTTTTTGTTTAGTCGCAGGTTCAGTTCTTTTTCCTTTTCGACATTTGGAATATTGACGTATACAACAGGCAATTCTTTGATACCAAGTTCTTTACCCATCTTCCAGCGAAAATGACCACCAATGATAACGTTCCTGCGATTTGGCGCACTGTTTACGATAAGTGGGTCTATAAGATCGAATTCTTTTATGCTCTTCTTTAATTGATCTGCTTGGACCTGACTGAATCTTCGTGGATTATATTCCGAGCCGGTTAGATCTGCGGTTGGTACATACTCAACAGCGATTTTTTGATCTGAAATTGTAATTTCTGTAGGTTTTGGTTTTCTCATGCCTTAATTTTAAGGCTTAGAGATGGGAGGGTAAACGGAAGCGGATTGACTCTTTTTCGACTGGAAATAAGCCGTTTTCAGGCCTTGTTTAGCTTCAATTAGTGTAGGTATAGAATATCAATCAGGATGTAACCTTTCAAAGGAGATTTACGCCGTTCTATTGTGATAAGTAGATCATTTTTCCTAAAAGCTCTTTTAAGGTTACGAAGTATCCAACCAAAATCTCTACCATCATAGATTGGTAATTTTTCGTAGATGGTGTTGTCTGATACGAAATGGTCTTTACCGGTCAGGATTAATGCTAGAAGTTTCCCGTGGTTAGAATCCATCGAAACATTTTTTAAAGTTTTTCTCCTATACTTAAAACTTCCACCGGCAATCATCATAATTCCAAGCGAGGTTTTATTTCTAGTTCTAATGTCTGGTATGGGCAAAACTGGAACTTCACTTGTTGGCCGCTCTTCAACTTCTTGCCCAGTAACCGATGCTGTATGGGTAACTCCTAGGAAGGGATAGTCTTGTAGAAAAGACGGCATCGTTGAAAACGTTAGAGATTTTAGAAAGCTTTTGTTTAGTTCATTAGAGAATCTACTCATTGGCTCAACCAAAGATTTGATTGCATTATTTCGCATTTCCTGCATAGCCCGTGCAAGTTCGACTTGCGGTCTAATTAGCTCTGTTGTATTTGGTAGGTTGTCTAAATCTAAATCATAGTCAGTTGTCATACACCTATATTATACCTCAAGATTTTTTATTGTCTTGCAAACAATCAAGCTTTCTTTCTAGCTTTGAATTGGAGTATAATATACAGGCAAAATTCTACTAGAAAGGTAGGATTTTTTAGATTTATTTTGAGTAAATTCTAAAGACAAGGCAAAATTATGAATCAAGAAAGTAAAAAGCTTCAAGAACAACTTTGGGCCGCAGCAGAGCAAATGCGTGCCAACAGCAGATTAAACTTGAATGAGATCTCCGCACCTGTTTTAGGGCTTATTTTTCTCAAATTTGCTGATGTCAGATTTCAAAAAGCTAAAGAAAAGTTGGAAAAAGAAAGGATTTCTTCCCAATCAACTAGGCAACGACCAATTTCCCCCGAAGACTATAAAGCTCGCGGAGTTCTTTATGTTCCAGAAAAAGCAACCTTTTCATACCTAATCAGCCTTCCGGAAAATGAAAATATTGGGAAGGCGATTAACGAGGCTATGAAGGCGATTGAAGAAGAAAATCGTGATCTTGCCGGGATACTACCCCAAAACTATACCAATCTTTCTCAAACAGCCGGTGAAAACAATCGAATTCTTATCTCTCTTCTTAAGAACTTTAATCAAATCCCGGACGATATCGAAGGTGACACCTTCGGAGAAATTTATGAGTATTTCCTGGGTAATTTTGCCCTTTCGGAAGGAAAAAATGGAGGAGAATTTTTCACCGCCCAGTCGATTGTTAAACTCCTTGTTGAGGTAATTGAGCCGTATCATGGAAGAATTTTTGATCCTGCCAGTGGAAGCGGTGGTATGTTTGTTCAGTCTGCAAAATTTGTAGAAAAGCACGTAAAAAATAAATCTCAAGTTATGGAAGAGGTAGCAATTTGTGGTCAGGAGAGCAAAGACGCAACAATTAAAATTGCAAAGATGAACCTTGCTATCCATGGGCTTTCCGGAAAGATTCTTCCAGCAAATTCATATTATGAAGATGTCCATAATAGTATTGGTAAATTTGACTTTGTCCTAGCAAATCCCCCTTTTAACGTAGCAGGGGTTGATAAAAATGGTCAGGTCATTATTGATCCCGCTCGTTTACATGGAGATCCCAGATATTATCTTGGACTTCCAGTTACTCAAAAAGGAAACATTACAAATGCAAATTATCTTTGGATGCAGATTTTTGCGAACGCTCTTAATTCCAAAGGACGAGCTGGTTTCGTCATGGCAAATTCAGCTACTGACGCAGGTCACGCCGAGAAAGAAATCAGAAAAAAGCTAATTGAGCAAGGTTTGGTAGATGTGATTATTACAACCCCACCGAATATGTTTCTCAACGTGACGCTTTCCGCTACTCTTTGGTTTTTTGATAAGGGTAAAAAAGGAACAGATCGAGAAAACAAAATTCTTTTCATCGATGCACAAGATATTTTTACACCAGTAGATCGAGCTCACAACCGCTGGACAGATGAACAGATCCAAGAAGTTGCCGGAATCGTTCGACGCTATCGTGGAGAAAATGGTTATGAAAAGTACGAAGATATAAAAGGTCGATGCAAAGTAGAGACGCTTGATGAAATAAGAAGAGAAAATAATTATTCACTCAACCCTGGAAGATATGTTGAAATAGTTGAAAAAGAAATTGATGATGTCGAATTTAAAGCAAGAATGAAAGATTTCTCAACGGAATTCAAAACTCTTACCCAAGAAGCCCGCGAATTAGAAAAGAAAATTGAAGAAGATTGGAGTAAATTTTGATGGCTAGTGTTGATAACAACACTTGGAATGTCAGTTCCTTAGCAAGGTTAGGAGATTTAGCCCGAGGTAAATCTAAACACCGGCCACGAAACGATCCAAAATTATTTGGCGGCGCATATCCGTTTATTCAAACTTCAGATATTAAACATGCTAATTATTACGTTAATTCATATTCCGAAACTTACAATGAAGCTGGTTTAGCGCAGAGTAAACTCTGGCCCAAAGGCACTTTATGTGTGACTATTGCTGCTAATATTGCCGAATCAGCTCTTCTTCGCTTTCCCGCATGTTTTCCTGATAGCGTGGTTGGTTTTATAGAAAATCCAGAAAAGTCTGATGTTAGGTTTATCAAATTTGCACTTGATTATTACAAGAAAAGATATCAACAAAGGTCCCAAGGAGCAGCTCAAGATAACCTAAGTCTAGAAAAAATCGAAAGTCTGAAACTTAGAGTTCCCAGGGTTCAAATACAAAGAAAAATTGCTAATGTTATTTCAGCTTACGACGAATTAATCGGAAACAACGAAAAGCGGATAAAGATTTTGGAGGAAATAGCACAGAGGCTTTATACAGAATGGTTTGTAAAATTCAAATTTCCGGGACATGAAAAAATAAAAACCGTCGATGGTATACCTGAAGGGTGGGATAAGGGGAAGTTTGGGGATATTGTTCAAGTAAAGAAGGGAAAAAATATTACGAAAGAAACAATTATAGAAGGAAATATACCTGTGGTAGCTGGCGGTATTGAACCTGCTTATTTCCATAATCAGGCAAATGTCGAAGGACCTGTGGTAACAATCAGTGCCTCGGGGGCAAATGCTGGATATATGAACCTTTCCTATTCGGATATTTGGGCGTCTGACTGTTCGTATATTAATGCTGCTGCAACACCATTTGTATTTTATTGTTATTTGCTCTTAAAGACTAAAGATCAACAGATTGATAATTTGAAAAAGGGTTCTGCGCAACCACATGTTTATCCAAAAGATCTTATGGATTTGAAAGTCACAATTGCCCCCGAGAATTTAGTAGAAAAATTCGAAGAAAAAATAGAACAAATTTTCGGATTAATAAATAATCTAAAAAAACAAAACTTCAATCTTTCAGAAATTCGAGATTTACTTATCCCTCAACTCGTGACAGGAAGGAGAGAATTGAAATAAATAACGCTGATGATTGGGTAAATATTAATACGTACCCTGAAGATGACGACTTCCGTGGCTTAAGGACACATAGCCGTTATGTGGAAAATATTGAAATTGGTATTGATAAGAAACTTAATTTTAAACTGGACAACTCTGAATTTCAAAAATTAAATAACGAGGAAAGAGTTTTAAAAAAGTTAGATATTGTTAAATTTACTTTAGATTCGCTTGAAACTGAGCATAAGTTTTCTAAACAAGATGAAGATTACCTACCGCTATCTATCTCCTGGCTTTGGATCAAAGGTTACTATGCTCTTTTTCATCTTATTTGCTTGTTAATCTCATTGCTTAAATCAGATTCAAGGTACTCAATTAATAGGGAATATAGCAGTCATTCAAAAATACTTTCGATCATCAACCAAATGTTAAGAGAAAATATGCCATTTAGCATAGATTTTCTTAATACGACTTATACGGGTAATGAATTAGATGCCTACAGATCTACAAGCCATGAGAATCTAAGAAATATCACCTCATTTAATGAGAAATTATACAAATTAACCCTTAGAAAAATTTATAACGATGAGTGCGAAATAAAACTAAAAGGTACGAGGGGTGACGTTAGAAAGAAAAACTTGGAAAAAATTAATACTAAATTATTTAGTATATTTGACCTCCTTATTAATTATAGAGAAAGATTTAACTACGCAGGTTTTCACTATATAGAGAATGATGAGAATGTCTACAGGCAGGAAGAATTAAAGAAATTTTATTTTTCATCCTACTCTATAATCGTAAGTTTAATTCACTCAATTACCGATTATCTATATTCTACGACTAAAAATGATTTAAAAAATAAGCTTTTTGAAATTAATAGATTATATGAATAAGTTTAGTGAGGATACTTTAGTTGAACAGACAGTTATAAAACTCATCAAAGAAACTTGGGGAGATGAAAACTGTCATATAAACGCTTTTACAGATGAGGAAGATGCAAGGCTTGGTCGCGAACATCGCGGCGAAGTAGTTCTCAAAAAATATTTACTTCCTGCACTTGCGAAATTAAATCCATCGCTACCAGAAGAAGCATTGAAACAAGCAATTAATGAACTTACTCGTGACAGATCGAACACTACTTTGGTAAAAGCAAATCAAGAAGTTTATAAACTTCTAAAAGATGGTTTTAATGTAACTATCAAAAAAGAAGATGGGGATACGAAAACAGAGAATGTCAGATTTTTTGATTTTGGAAATCCTGAAAATAACCACTTCCTTTGTGTTTCGCAATTTTGGGTTGTTGGGGAAATGTACACCAGAAGACCTGATTTGATTATTTTTGTCAACGGAATACCTCTTTTACTTTTAGAATTGAAAGCCTCGCATAAAAGTTTGGTCGATGCTTACAAAGATAATATCCGCGATTACAAAGATACAATTCCCCATCTGCTCTGGTATAACGCAGGAATAGTTATTTCAAACGGAGTCGAAAGTAAATTTGGTTCTATAACTTCCCCTTTTGAGTATTTCAATGAGTGGAAAAAAATTGAAAGTGAAGACGATGAGCCAAAAAATGATTTATCAACACTGATTAAAGGAATTTGTGATAAACAAAGGCTTCTTGATATCTTTGAAAATTTTGTTCTTTTTGAAGAAGCAAGAGGCGAAATAAGGAAAATACTTCCTAGGTATTTTCAATACTACGGTGTAAATAGAGCATTTGAAAAAGTTCTAAAAAGGAAAGAATTAGATGGTAAACTAGGGGTTTTTTGGCATACCCAGGGCTCTGGAAAATCTTTTGCAATGGTTTATCTTTCCCAAAAAGTTTTTCGAAAAATCCCTGGAAATTTTACTTTCATAATAGTTACTGATAGACAACAATTAGATGGTCAGGCTTATCAAAATTTTGCTAATGTTGGTGCAGTATACGAAAAACATGTTCAAGCTGATTCTATAGCTGATCTAAATAAAATACTAAAAGAGGATCATAGACAAATTTTTACTACTATTCAGAAATTTCAAAATGTTCAAGGAGCAATTTCAGAACGTGACGATATTATTGTTATGACAGATGAGGCACATAGAACCCAATATGATATTTTTGCCCAAAATATGAGAAAAGCTCTTCCTAATGCTTCATTCATAGGATTTACTGGAACACCTCTTTTAAAGCAAGGAGAAGAGAAGACTCGAGAAACATTTGGAGATTACGTTTCAGTTTACAACTTTGGACAATCCGTTAAAGATAAGTCGACCGTTCCTCTTTTTTATGAAAATCGCGTGGCAAAACTTGAGAACGTAAATCCAGAACTTGAAAAAGAGCTAAGTGAGTTAATGGATTATTACGAGATGAATGACGAGGAGGAAGAGAAGGTTGAACAAGAATTTTCTACTTTTTACCAGCTAATAACCCGAGAAGATAGACTTAATGCAATAGCTCGGGATATTGTTCAGCATTTTGTTGGTCGTGGTTATAACGGTAAGGCAATGGTGATATCTATTGATAAAAAAACTGCAGTTCGAATGTACACAAAAGTAAAAGCAGAGTGGGAACGACACTTAGCCAAACTTCGACTTGATTTATCCCGAACTACCAATGAGTTTGAGCAAGAAAAAATCCAAACAGAAATTGAAAAACTAGAGAAGGTAGATATGGCAGTGGTTGTTAGTCAATCGCAAAATGAAATAGCAAATTTAGAACCTTTCGAAATAGATATGCGTCCTCTCCGAGAGCGAATTCAAAAAGAAAATCTTGAAGAGGAATTTAAAAAAGACGGTAATGATCTCAAAATTGTCTTTGTATGCGCAATGTGGCTAACAGGGTTTGATGTACCAACTCTTTCGACACTCTATCTTGATAAGCCTTTAAAAAACCATACTCTAATGCAGGCGATAGCAAGAGCAAATAGGGTTGCTGAGGGGAAAACAAATGGAATGATAGTTGACTATATCGGAGTATTTAAAAATGTAGAGAAAGCACTTGCCCTTTATGCTGCAACAAAAACAGGGGATGACGAAATTATTAAAAGCAAAAATGAGTTACTTGAAAGTTTATTAAATATTTTGAAAAAGACGAAAGAATTAATGAAAGATATGGGAATAGACATAGAAACGCTATTAAAGTTACCTAACGAACAAAAATTATTACTTATTGAAAAATATGCTAATAAATTGGTCGGAGAAAAGGAAAAGAAAAAAGAGTTTTTAAATTTATCAGCCGACCTATATAGTGCTTACCTCGCTGTTTTACCTGATCCATCCGCGGAGGATTACTATGAAGAAGTTACTGCCGTTCGAGTAATTGCTTCTCGCGTTAGGGATGTAGGTGCTCAAAGTATTGATACCTCGCCAATAAAAAGAGATCTCGAAATACTTCTTGATAAATCAATTCGAGCTGGTGAATACGTTGTACCACACTACAAAAGGTTAAAAGACCTAAGCGCTTTAGATTTCGACGCCTTGCACGATTTCTTTTATAAAATTGATAATAAAAATCTCCAAGTAGAAACTCTAAGAAATGATCTGGAAAAAAAGATCATTGAAATGATGAGAAAAAATAAGATTCGTGCAAAATTTATGGAGCGTCTTATGGCAATGATCAATACGTATAACACGGGCGCCCATGATATAGATCAACTATTTGATGATCTTGTTAAACTTGCCAAGGATTTATCGGAAGAAGAACAGCGCGCGGTTAAGGAAAACCTATCAGAAGAAGAACTTGCAATATTTGACCTTCTTTTGAAAGAACAATTAAATCCTGATGAAAGGGAGAAAGTGAGAAAAACTGCAAAAGATCTTTTAGCCAAGCTAAAACAAGAAAAGCTTGTACTAGACTGGAGGGAAAAGGAACAGACAAGAGCGGGTGTTAAAACAACAATTTCTGATATTCTTTACGATTCACTTCCCGAGCCAACTTATTCTGAAAAGGATTGCGAACTTAAAGGTCTTGAAGTTTACAATTTTGTATATGAGCATTATCAGGATGCGAGGAGTTTTATTAGTATTTAGGTTTTCTTGACACTTCAAACAATCAGGCTGTAGAATTCCTACCATGATAAAATTGTCTCGAAGCAAATTAGAACTTCTTTTAGAATGTCCTAGATGTTTTTGGCTTTATGCTGGGAAGAACATTCCCCGGCCATTTGGTGCTCCATACACGATTAATAATGCGATCGATTTTTTGCTTAAAAAAGAATTCGACGAGAATCGCCGGGCCGGTACTGCTCATTATCTAATCAAGCGTGAAGGAATAGACGCCGTACCCTACCTGCATGATGATATTGATAAATGGCGTAATACTTTTACTGGTATCCAGTATGAAGATAAAGAAAATAATTTCCTGGTTTTTGGTGCAGTTGATGATATATGGGTCGATTCCAAAGGAAACTTAATCGTAGTCGATTACAAAGCCTCGGGCGCCCCAGAAAAAGAGCTTTACGAGTCCTACAAGCGTCAGATGGAGATTTATCAGTGGCTGCTTCGCAAAAATGGATTCAAGGTCCTAAATCGATGCTATTTTGTCTACTGCCGGGTGAATAAAGACAATGGGTTTGATCAAGGGGAACTAGATTTTGATATCAAAGTCCAGCCTTACGATGGAGATGATAGTTGGATTGAAGATAAACTAACGGAGGCCAAAAAGGTACTTGACGGCCCTATGCCAGAAGCGCATACAGATTGTGACTACTGCAAATATCGCCAGACGATTAAAAAATTTGAGAATTAATTAACTGTCAGGCGCTAAGTAACCTTAGTATAAAAGGCACGATTCTTGGTGTTGGCAGCTTATACTCGTAGGCAGTCTTGTAATACAATAGTCTATATTTTCTTTGTAACTCTTCTAGCTGTTCTTCGAAAGCGAAATCATCGTCGATAGCCCGAAGACTGTTTCCGGCCGCTCTTTCGATTGCCGGGCTTAGGGTTGCGTGTTCGTAGTCTTCCTCAATTAAACTTTCTTTATCTTGTCTTTTTACCTTAAGAGTAATTATTTCATTTTCTACAGCTAGGAATACTTTAATTTTTTCTATATCATAAATCTTTTTGTTCAACGTCCAGGCCTTATTTAATACTATCGATTGCCACAATAGTGTATAGTCAAGATTTAACACCTTAGAAAGCCTTGAAATCTCGGGAGCCGCTCTCTTACTAAAAAGTTCATTGCGTAGCTTCTTTCTAGCGGCTTTACCATCAATTTTGTATCTTGTCCTTATATATTGAGTGACGAAGTAACCAGCGTACGAGCGAATAAATAAAGCAAGCCTTATTTTATTGAAAGTAACGTATGTTTTTCCTGCCCTTCCCATATTATTTTGGGCAGAACCTAATAAATATATCAAAATATATCACTTAAAGATATGTCTATGGAACAGCTAGATTGACCATTAAATTTTGCTATACTAAACTATGAAAACTCACATGATAAAAGCTGTACTGTTTGACTGCTTCGGAGTTATTTTCTCTCCGGCTTTCCCTCTCTGGGTCGAGAAGAATGCAAGAAGGGAAGAAGAAAGAGACAAGCTGCTTGCACTTGCTGGTCGTTTTGACTCTGGCGACCTCCGCCTAGGCGAGTTCCAATCGGAAGTCGGAAAGCTTGTCGGCCGGACGTCGGATGAGGTTGGTAGAGAGATTGCAGCTGAAAGCCATATTGATCAAGATGTGGTGGGGCTAATCAAAAGGCTAAAGCAGCGTTATCGAATCGGTATCCTGTCTAACATTGGTGCTGACGTTCTAACCAATCTCATCGAAAGAAACGGCCTAGCGGAATTCTTCGACGTCGTCATTGCCAGCTCGACTTTAAGGCTCGTAAAGCCGAACCCTAATCTGTTCGACTACGCACTCCAACAGTTGGGCTTTAGCTGCCATGAAGTTGTGTTTGTGGACGATACGGATCGGAATGTGGAAGAAGCCAAGAGACATGGGATAGAGAGTATTCTTTTTCACTCAGCAACTCAGGTGGAAAGCGATCTCCAGAAACTAGGGGCGCTAGTCTAAAAGGATAGATTTTTAGGGAGAGAACGTTCTAGTATATCTGGAACAAGAAAAATTGAGGCTAAAAATCGTGTCTCCGAGTCGTGGATGATGCTTGTCCTGAGCGAAGTCGAAGGGTTAGAACTTTTTATGCTTATACCTAATCCCGTGTCAGGAAATCCCGACACGGGCGAGGTATACTACAATCATGGATTGGGTCTTTTTTTCTCTTTTGTCTCGAGCCCTATGGGCAGCAGATAATATAGTCGATAAACTTTTAAGAGGAAAGTACCTCCGTGATTCTCTCGTCCTCACATTAGTCGCTGGTTTTTTTGCTTTAATTCTTTCTCTAGTCATTATCGTATTTAATGGTTTGAGG